>ERZ791624.802-NODE-802-length-18807-cov-2.025971_pt1 | contig 18807 bp, 19 predicted proteins | sample MGYA00510058_ERZ791624 | MGnify/ENA primary metagenome ERZ791624 (study PRJEB30046, sample SAMN00715158) | human gut metagenome | study: EMG produced TPA metagenomics assembly of the A metagenome-wide association study of gut microbiota in type 2... | reverse complement strand
CACGAATGCCGAGGAGCTATTACGCTATATCGCGTATTTTCATGCACATTATGGGAAGGCAATCGGAGTTTCAGATGTGGCGACATCGAACGGATGCGACAATGATTTCTGCGACAATGCCCGCCTGCATGGTACGTTTCAGCTGATTCAGGCATTTGGAGGCTGGAATACTGCTGAGAATACAAATGGCGTGGTGATTGCCCAGACAATGATAGCAGCCTATTACCACTGCTTTCAGAATATGGAGGAGCAGGAGGAACGTTCAGACACATTTTTGGCGCGTGCGCTGATCTGTGACTGGCTCTGCCAGGCGAATGTAGCCCCTGCATTTATGAAAGAATATGCACCATCTCACGGAATCAATCCGTTCAGACTGGCCGAATGCATCGATGAAGTGACAGAATACTACACAAAGAGCCTGAAAGAGCAATTGTCTGAAAAACTTTCTCACCAGCTGAAGGGAAAAAGAATTCTGCTGAAAAGGGTACGCTTTAACTGGAACGGGGCTTTTTATTTTGCTGCAGACTGCGCGTTGGAGAAAAAGAAATGAAGAACTTGAACGTTATGGTCGTCGGCGCACATCCGGATGACTGTGAAGGGGGATGCGGGGGAACCGCGCTTAAATATGTGAAGGCAGGGTGCAGAGTGACATTTGTATCGGTGACAGACGGAAGTGCAGGTCATCAGACACTTGGCCGCCAGGAACTGGCAAAAATCCGTGAAGAGGAAGCGCAGGCTTCCGCCAAAATCTCAGGCGTTACATCCATCGTCCTGAAGCATCGGGACGGGGAGCTGGAGCCGAACCTTGAAGCCAGAGAAGAGATGGTGCGTCTGATCCGTAAGGTTCAGCCGGATATCATCATCACGCACAGGCTGAACGATTACCATCCGGATCACAGGAGCACTTCCCAGATTGTCGAGGATAGTTCTTATCTGGTCATGGTGCCTGCGATTTGCCCGGATACCCCGGCTCTGAATCATCAGCCGGCGATCTTCTTTGTATATGACCCATTCCAGAGACCATATCCGTTTTCTGCGGACGTTGTTGTCAGAATCGATGATGTAATGGAAGAAAAGCTCAAGATGACCGGCTGTCACAAGTCTCAGTATGAAGCATTTCTTCCCTGGATGGCCGTCAAACAGGGTGAGATCCGACCAGACTACGATGTCAGAAATTATCCGTCAGACGCAATTACGCAATGGGATCGAAAGGTCGCGGAACAATACCAGGACGTTTTGAAACAGCGGTATGGGCATGAGAGCACGACTCAATATGCGGAAGCCTATGAGATGAGTGAATATGGGATGGAAATTCCAAGGGCTGATCTGGATGAATATTTTCCGCGATAGGAAAGAATGGAGGGGCGCAGATGTGCTGCAGCGAAAGAAGGCGCGATGGCAGAAACCTGTTTCTTGGGAACGAGACAAAACAGGTAATCAAAGAGGCTTTTCCTTCCATGACACACGTGGAGAAGAGTGTAGCGCGCTTCTTTCTGAATAACACGGCAGTTGAGGATTTTTCATCCAAGAATATCGCAGCCTTGCTGTATATCTCGGAATCGACGCTGTCGAGGTTTGCCAAAAAGTGCGGGTTCCGGGGATACCGGGAATTTGTCTTTTCGTATGAGAAGGACTTCCATGAGGAAATGGAATACGTGAAATCTCATAGTGCGGCCGACTTCATTCCGTCAAAGGTGCATGCGATGTATACGGATGCTACAGCGCAGGAATTCCAGGAGAGTCAGATCGAACAGTGGCATGATCTGGCCAGAACCATCCGAAGGAGCAGGGCTGTTTATATGACCGGCTCCGGGTGTGCCGGCGCGTTGACAGAGCTTCTGGAATATCGGCTGATCCAGCGCAGTCTTCCCATAGAGATTGTGCACCACACGCATCTTCTCCAGATTCGCGCCGGGCTGGCGACAGAGGGAGAGTTATTCATCGGAATTGACATGGATGGAAAAGATATTCTGATGCGGAACGCGTTGACTGCCGCTGTTGAGAACGGAGCCAGAAGTGTGCTTATTTCATCGGAACCGGTGAATGAACTGAAGAATTCAGATATCAGGAACCTTTGTATATCATCTGGTAAGACAATATCAGGAGATCATATATCATGCGTGGTTCCTTATCTGGTCATGCTGGATCTGCTTCTGATGTATTGCGAATATGAGAGGGACAGAGGATAAGATGATAAAGATCGTGCTGCTTCCAATGGATGAAAGACCTTGCAATCGCCGTTATGCCGAGGAACTTTTCAGTCATGATGATATCCGGATCGTTTGTCCCGGAAAGCTTGGAAATAAAAAAGAGCCGGCTGATATCCAGGAGATCGTTTCTTTTTTAGAGCAGGAGTGCAGAGATGCAGATGGCCTGGTATTGTCAATGGACATGCTGCTGTACGGCGGTCTGGTCCCATCCCGGATCCATCATCTTTCCGGCCATGAATTAACGCGGCGTATGGAGGTCGTAAAAGAAATCCGGGACCGGTATCCAGGCCTGAAGATATACGCATGGCATTGCATCATGAGATGTCCGGATTATTCCTCTGATGAAGAAGAGCCCGATTATTATGAGCAGTATGGAGCGATGATTCATAAAATCGGAGAGGCCGTTCACAAGAGCCGGGTTGATATGTGTGATCCCGGAGAGGTAGACAGACTGCTGCGCAAAGTGGATCAGGGCGCTCTGGATGATTATGTATCCAGGAGGGCAATGAACAAAGCCATGAATCTTAGAGCATTGGACTTTGTTGAGGCCGGCGTGATCAATGCTCTCGTTATTCCGCAGGACGATTCTGCCCCATTCGGATATGCGGCAATGGACCAGAAGGAAATCAGGGCAGCCGTTGTTGAGCGGAACCTGATGGACAAGGTTCTGATCTATCCAGGAGCCGACGAGGTTTCCCTGACATTGACGGCGAGAATGGTGAACCATCTTCGAGGAAAGAAGCCGTCTGTATATATCAGATATGCAAGCGAACAGGCGAAGATAGTCATTCCGATATATGAGGGGAACAGCCTGGAGAATTCGGTGAAATCCCATGTGATTTCTGCAGGGTGCAGAATCTGCGACACAATGAGCGAGGCAGATTTCGTATTGATGATTACTGCGCCAGCATACAGGATCAGGGAGGCGAATGAGCAGCCGTCCCTGGAACCTGGATATCTGACTGAAAGAAATCTGCCGGAGCTGCTGGATGAGACAGTGGAATGTATCAGGAGAGGAAAACCAGTTGTGATCTGCGACAATGCATATGGCAATGGAGGAGAGCTGGCGCTGATCCGAATGTTGAATAAACTGAACGTTCTTGACAAGATTGCGGGGTATGCCGGATGGAATACATCTGCAAATACGCTTGGCACCGCGCTGGCAGAGGGGGTCGACTTTGACGCGCATGGCCGCAGCCAGGCCCATATGAATTTCCTGATGGAACGGTATATTGAGGATTGCGGATATATGTCGAATGTCAGATGGAAAATTGCCGGTCTGCTTGGGAAGGAGGACGTGCAGGATGGAATCGACCTCAGCCCATTTTCCTATACGGAAGTGGGAGAGGAAAGAGGAGTCGTGAGTCAGCTGATTCAGAAAGAGCTTGAACATTATATTCATACAGACATGTCCTCTGTCTCCGAAAGAGTTCAGATTGAGGATGTCTGGATGCCGTGGCGGCGGATGTTCGAAGCAGGGCTTCGGGTGCGGTACCAGAACATCAGGCAATGAAGAATGGAAAAGATGAGTTCATGGAATATAGGGTAGGCGTCGATATTGGCGGGACCAATCTTGATATTGGCCTGGTCGATTCGGAATATCATATTATTGATAAACAGAGTGTCAGGACAGCAGAAGTAAAAGAGCCGGGCTCCATGGCCGGATATATCGGGTCAGCTGTCTGTCACATGCTGAAAAGGTGCAGATACCGGCCGGCCGGATCCGCACCATTGGTGTCGGGGTACCCGGGACTGCCAATATAGAAAAGGGTTCTGTTGAGTATGCCAATAATCTTGGATTCCAGGACGTTCCATTTGTCAAAATGATTCAGAAGGATCTTCCCGGTGAGCTGCGGGGAAAAGTCCTGATTGAGAATGACGCCAATGCCGCAGCGATCGGGGAATATCTGGCGGGCGGTTATCATGTGAATCATTTTGTCATGATGACGATCGGGACAGGGATCGGCGGCGGCATCATCATGAATGGAAAGCTCATCCGGGGCGTTAATGGAGCAGCGGGTGAATTTGGCCATATGTCTATAGAACTTTCCGGTGTAGCCTGTAACTGCGGCAGAAGGGGATGCTTTGAGAAATATGCCTCCGCGCCGGCATTGGCGGAACAGATGAGAGCTGCTCTCCGGGAGGAATCAGTGGATGGACGCCTGGTGATGAAGATGTGTGGCGGAAAGCGAGACCGGATTGATGCCAGAATTGTCCTTGAAGCAGTGAGAAGAGGAGATCCAGCGGCAGTAAAGGTATTTCATCAGTATTTATTTTACTTGTCAGAGGGGATGGCGAACATTATCAATATCCTGCAGCCGGATGTTCTGGTGCTGTCCGGCGGAATTATGAGATCGGGAGATCTGTTTCTGGAAGAGCTGAAAGAGATGACCCATGAGAAAATATATTCACGGGATAGCGCTGTTAATACATGGATCGGTTTGGCCGATGCATGTGAGGATCCAGGGGATACCGGCATCATCGGGGCAGCCTGCATTGGTCTTCTATAAGAAGAGGGTGTGTCGTTCGGTATGTCCGTATCTGCCGTGATCCGGACCGAATCTCATTCTTTACAAGGACAGGGCGATTATGAGAAGATGCAGCTATCGGAGTATATAAAATATGGGAGGATTCGGCGATGGAGGAATTCAGGCAGAAACGAAATGAGACGTTGGCACAGGCTGTCATCAAGGGACTTTCGTCACGCAACATGACAGGTTACCATGTGCACACGAAGGAAGAAGCACTGCAGCTGGCACTTGAACTGATTCCGGAGAGGAGCAGAGTGACGGGCGGCGGTTCGCTTACGGGTCAGCAGATCGGGCTGGGGGAGGCGCTGGAGAAAGGCGACTACGAGTTTGTAAACCGCAGAAAGACGGCGGGGGCAGAGAAACGTGCGGCAGAGGAGTTTGCCTACAGCGCGGATGTGTTTATCGGAAGCGTGAATGCGGTCACAGCAGACGGCATTCTGGTTAATATCGACGGCAATGCAAACCGTGTATCGGCTTATGCTTACGGACCGAAGAAACTCGTCCTGATTGCGGGCATGAATAAAGTCGCGCCGGATTTTGATGCGGCGCTCAAGCGTGCTCGGAATGAGGCGGCTGTCATCAATGTACAGCGCTTTGGTCTGAAGGCACCCTGCACAAAGACCGGTACCTGCATGGACTGTAAGTCACCGGATACAATCTGCTGCCAGTTCCTGATCACAAGGTATTCCCTTCATAAAAACAGGATTCACCTGATTCTGGTGGATGAGGAACTGGGGTATTGAAGTGACAGAAAAGCGGGAATACTGGATATCAATGGACAGTGATGTTCTCAATATTAATGAAAATAAATTTCATATATGTATGAAACAAGTTGCAATTACATTTCATGGATGCTATATATTAAGATAAGTCAGATTGAAACCAGACATGGAGGTGGCACTGTGAAAGTTGTAATCGCAATTGATTCATTCAAGGGTAGCCTGACGTCCCTGGAGGCGGGTAATGCAGCAGCGGATGGTGTCCGAAGGGCGAATCCGGAAGCGGAGATAATTGTCCGGCCTCTGGCGGATGGAGGAGAAGGAACAGTAGATGCTCTTGTTCAAGGGATGGGCGGAGAATATCGGAAAGTATATGTGTCAGGTCCGCTTGGCGTTCCGGTGGAGTGCACATATGGCGTGATTCCAGGATCGGAAACAGCAGTCATCGAGATGGCCGGAGCATCCGGAATCACGCTGGTGAAGCCGGAAGATCGAAATCCCCTCCTGACGACGACCTGTGGACTGGGTGAAGTGATTCGAGATGCAGTCCATGCCGGATGCAGGAAGTTCATCATCGGAATTGGCGGGAGCGCAACCAATGATGGCGGCGCCGGAATGCTGCAGGCATTGGGGTTTGAGCTTCTGGATTCGGAAGGGAAACAGATTCGGCGCGGGGCGATAGGTTTGAGGGATCTTGCGGAAGTCAGGTCTGAGCACGTGCTCCCTGAGCTTTCAGACTGCAGATTTCTGATTGCCTGCGATGTGACAAATCCGCTCTGCGGACCCGATGGCTGCAGTGCAATCTATGGACCGCAGAAGGGCGCGGATAAGATCATGATCAGGGATATGGATAAGTGGCTTGGCTCTTATGCTGAAATCACAAAAAAACATGATCCGGATGCAGATCCGACATTCCCGGGCGCAGGTGCTGCGGGCGGGCTTGGATTCGCCTTTCTTGCCTATCTGGGGGAGAGTTGAAATCAGGTATTCAGCTTGTGCTGGAAGAAACACATCTGAAGGACTATGTGAAAGATGCGGATGTAGTCGTGACAGGAGAAGGCCGCCTCGATCATCAGACTGCCATGGGAAAAGCGCCGATCGGTGTAGCGAAACTCGCGAAAAGGTATGGGGCAAGAGTCGTAGCATTCGCAGGAAGTGTGACGCAGGATGCAGCAGCCTGTAATCAGGCTGGAATTGATGCGTTTTTCCCAATCGTCAGGGGTGTCTGTTCGCTGGACGAAGCCATGAATTCTGATAATGCGAAGAGAAATATGGCTGATACGTCTGAACAGGTGTTCAGACTGATAAATGATTGACGAATAGAAAAAACTTCATATTATGATTGGCCATAAAGGCCGAAAAATTGTGCGTTAAAGAAATAATATTTCAATCTTATAAAACTGTTTCAAATGTATTCGATAACGAATCCGAGGTATAATACCTCGGATTTTTTTGTTAAACACGACAATTGTCAAAAATATAACAAATTATTTCCGTAAATCAATTAGAACAATCCGGTTAATGAAAAAAATATACAAATAACAATGAAATATATTGTAATATATGTACGAAAATTACATTAGATATTGAAATAAAATTCCATTAATGCTATAAACTTAATCATACAAGTGATCTTGCAAATCAGAGGTAACCAAGAACAATATGGGCAATTATTCTTTTCATACAGTACTTGGAGAAATAGATGAAAACAAACTTGGCTTTACTCAGCCACATGAACATGTTTACATCGTCAGGACGGTAGACCAAAGAAACTGCGAGTTGACATGCATCAATAATCTTCCTCGATCAGCAGATGAACTTCTGCTCTTTCGACAAGCTGGAGGGAATACTGTAGTTGATGCAAATCCATTGGCAACAGGCAGAGATGTTTTGGGACTTCAGGATATAGCCAGGCTAAGTGGTGTCAATATTATCGCTACGACTGGGTATCATATCCCTAAATTCTATCCAGAAGGGCATTGGATCTTCAATATCCCAGAGGAAGAACTGAGCGAGATATTTGTCCGGGAAATCGAGGACGGCATGTTCTTAGATGGGTGTTATGTAAAACCGGAATATCAGACACATATAAAGGCTGGGCTGGTTAAGTCTATGATAACAAAACAAGGGTTATCGGATCCTTGGACAGTGAAGTGTATTACAGCCGCTGGAAAAGCCGCATTAGTTAGTGGGGCGTCCATAATGGTTCATACAGAGGGAGTAGATGAATTACGAATGATCGATCTCCTGGCTGGGAAGATAGGATTGCCTACTGAAAAAATATTGGTATGCCATGTTGATCGCGATGTTACAGATCTAAAAAAACACAGAGAGATAGCGAAAACAGGCGTTTTTATGGAGTATGACACCATTACATTATTTCAGTATCACAGCAATGCAGAAGAGATTGGGATGCTGCGGTTCATGATTGAAGAAGGTTTTCTGGATAGGATCCTCCTTTCAACAGATCCGGAAACAAATCGAATGCATTGCTATGGCGGAACGGTTGGAATTGACTATATTCTGACACATTTTATCCCTCTTCTGAAACTGAATGGTTTTACGGGAAGCGAATTAAAACGGATTTTTCGTGAGAATCCTAAGCAGGCTCTTGCGATAAGAAAATAATCATACAAATGGAGGAGAAAAACATGAAAGCAAAAGTAGCAGCAGTAACCATGGCACTGTTGATGACATCATCGTTGACAGCGTTTGCCGGAGATACGGATATTGCACAGTTCAAGGATGGATGGGGAGATACAAACTCCGCCTTTGATCCACTGACATTCGATGATGCAATCACTTTTAACGAAATGAGAGAACAGTTAGGCGCTATTCCGAAGAGTGATGATTCATTCAAGATCGCTGGAAATATTCGGACAGAGGATAATGTCTACTGGACAGCCCTTCGGGACGGCTATAAAGATATGGCTTCAAAGTTGAATGAAGAAGGACTTCCGAATATTGGTATTGACGTACAGTCTGCACTGAATGAGGCAGACACGGAAGGGCAACTTTCAGTAATGAAAGATCAGATTCGCTCTGGGGCGAATATTATTATGATTTCTCCGATTTCAACATCTAACTGTACGGAAGGTGTTGAAATGGCACATGAGGATGGCATTCCTACGATTGCGGTAAACAATGAATTTAATGGGGCTGATATGTTTGTGGGACCCAACTCGTATGAAGAAGGAGAGATAGCAGGTGATTGGGCAGTAAAGAATGTTAAGTCTGGTAAAGCTGCCATTATTATGGGACTTGCCGGTACGGACGTTGTCAAGAATCGAACAAATGGATTCGTAGATGCACTGAAGGATTCTGATATCGAAGTCGTCGATCAACAGAATGCCGACTGGGATCGTGATACGGCAAAGGATGTGTGCGCTACTTTTTTAAAGACCTATGATGATTTGAGTGTCATCTTTTGCAATAACGATGTAATGGCACTTGGCGCGGTTGAGGCAATTAAAGAGTCTGATCGTAAACTGAACAAGGATATCTATGTAATCGGTGCTGATGGAACAGATGAGGCATATACATCTATAAAAAATGGAGAGCTTGCTGCAACTGTTTCAATGTTCCCATATTATGAGGGAATGATGGCAACAGAGGTTACCACACGTGTCATGCTGGGACAGACGATGCCCAAAGTAATCTGGACACCGGCACTTGCAGTTGATGCAACCAACATTGATACGGATGATGGTGAGCTTGTCGGATGGTCTGACCCGGAAGTTAAGTGATTATCGGATACGGGTGAGAGAAAGAAAAACAAAGGACGAACGGAAAGGAAGGGATTCTGATAGAGATTCCCTTCCTTTCCTTAAGAAGCCGGAATAATACCATAGGCAAGTTTTTAATAAATGAGGAAATTTCATGGGGAATGATAGTTATATTAAGTTCAACCATATTACAAAAAAATTTCCCGGTGTTGTCGCGTTAAATGACGTCTCCTTCTCAATTAAGAAAGGAGAAGTACATGCAATATTGGGTGAGAATGGAGCTGGAAAATCCACACTGCTAAATATCCTACATGGAGTTTATTCGGCAACTTCGGGTTCTGTGGAGATAGATGGGAAACCAGTAAAATTCTCTTCTACCTATGATGCGATCACTCAGGGAGTAATCAAAGTACATCAGGAAGTTGAAGTAGTAGAGAATCTGACAGTTGGACAGAATATAGCGCTTGGATTCGAATCGCTAAAGGCGGGGTTTCTTGATTATAAGGAAATATATAAAAAATGTGATTCAATTCTAACGGAGCTTGGATGTTCGATTCGGAGTTCAGACTCTATAAAGGGACTAGGGGTTGGCGATCTTCAGATGATTGCAATTGCAAAGTCTCTATACTTCGATTCTAATGTTGTTTCGTTTGATGAGCCGACTTCCGCACTGTCAGAGCCTGAGATTGAGCGGCTTTTCAAGATCATCCACAGCATGAAAGAAAAGGGAATTACAATTCTTTTTATTAGTCATAAACTGGATGAATTATTCAAAATCTGTGATCGTGTGACCATCATGCGTGATGGCCAGTATGTTGATACGTTTAACATGAAAGATATAACAGAAAGCGATTTAATTCACTCCATGGTTGGAAGAGACGTATCCAATTATGCAAAAAGGTGTATGCCTAGCTGCGTCGAGAAGGACAAAGTTGTTTTTGAAGCAAAGCATTTAAAGGGAGAAACCTTTCAGGATATTTCATTTAAATTGTATAAAGGCGAGATTCTAGGATTTTCAGGACTTGTTGGTGCTAGAAGAACAGAAGTAATGCGGGCTATTTTTGGAAGAGATCCTTTGTATGATGGCGAAATAAAAGTGCATGGAAAAAAAGTCGTCATACATTCGACAGAGGATGCCATGAAATATGGGATCGGATTGATTTCTGAAGATCGGAAGCGTGAAGGATTTATTCCGACAATGAGTAACAATCGGAATGTCAGTATCCCTTCAATGAAACGCTTTTCGCGTGGGATGTTCAAGTTTCTAGATGAAGTTCAAATGCGGAAAGAGTTTAGTAAGTTTGCAGACCTTGTTCAATTGAATAACCGGGACCCGGAATATAAGACTGTAAATATGTCTGGTGGCAATCAGCAGAAAGTCATTGTAGCAAAGTGGCTCGAGAGTAATGCCAATATCTTGATTTTTGATGAACCAACAAAAGGTGTAGATGTTGGAGCAAAAGCAGAGATTTACAAGCTGATGGAAGAATTTGTAGCGAATGGAAATTCTATCATAATGGTATCTTCTGAACTCCCGGAGGTTATAGGGATGAGCGACCGGGTGATTGTTATGCGTGAGGGTGCAATCACAGGAGAACTTGCTGATAGAAAAGACTTTACTGAAGTAAATTTATTGTCGCACGCTATGGGGGATTCAAAAGATGACAAAGAGTAATTTTTATAAGAAAAATGCCCGGTCGCTAACAACGCTGATTGCTCTGCTTCTGATCGTAGCTGTATTTTCTTTACTAAGTGATCGATATTTTCAATACGATAATTTGATTGATATTGTGAATCAGGGAGTCATTAATGGCTTCCTGGCATGTGGAATTACGATTGCCATTATAACAGGCGGAATTGACCTTTCAGTTGGATCTACCGAGGCAGTTGTGATTGTGGCGTGTGCCGAGTGTTCAGCACATGGAGTTCCTGTTATTCCGACGGTTGTCTTTGGACTTCTGATTGGTGCTATTATTGGCATGATTAATGGCTTTTTGGTTACCAAAATGCATCTCCAGCCTTTCATTGCAACGCTTGGTACAAATCAGATTTTCCGGGGAATTGCATATATTATCAGCGGAGGTCAGCCGGTCTTGAATATTCAGGGACAATTTCGAAATGCATTTCAATTTCAGATTGTTCGTGGGGTTAGAATGAATATGATTTATCTTCTGATCCTTGCGGTTGTTTTCGCTCTAATTTTGACTAAAAAGAGAACTGGTGTATATATCTATGCAATTGGTGCAAATGAAGAAGCAACCAGAATGGCAGGTATCAACGTTAATAAATATAAAATGATCGCGTATATGATGTGTTCAATCGGCGCGGCGATGGCTGGCATGGTTACACTAGCGAAGCTAGGAACTGGAGAGCCGACTGCAGGTGATGGAGCTGAAACGATGGCAATTGCCGCTGCAGCTATCGGCGGAACAAGTCTGGCTGGTGGAAAAGGAACAATTTTAGGAACGGTACTTGGGGCTTTTACAATATCCGCTTTAAAAATTGGACTTATCGTTGTCAAATTAGATACATTCTACCAGTTTATTGCGATTGGTCTTATTATTATCTTTGCTACATATATGGATACACTTCAGGGGATGATTGTAAAATTGGTGAAAAAGGGCAGAAAGGGACAAAAAAACTGAGGACATACGCTCAGAAAACTAGCATTCAGAATAAGAATTTTCGGCGATAAAGAAAGATTCATGCTATGATTAACCACAAAGGGCATAATGCTGCATTGTTAACAGAAAGTCGAGCGCCTGGGGGGATAAGCATGATAACAGGAAGCTGTAAGGAACGGATCAAGGCCAAGATGCCTCAATTGACGGAGACAGAGAAGAAGATTGGCGGTTTTGTACTAGAAAATTATGAAACGGTTCTTCAATGTAATGTCTCTGAACTTGCTACACATTCCGGTGTATCTGATGCTTCTGTTGTCAGGTTTTGCAGAAGTATCGGCTATCGGGGCTTTCAGGATTTCAAGATGAACCTTGCCCGAGATATCCTTCCGCCAGACAGGCAGCTGAGCCCGATTTTAGGGCGCGGGGATACGACAGAGGAAGTGTGCAGGAAGATTTTTCTATCCGAGGAAAATGTCCTGAACCGTACACTTCTTGGTTTAAACATGGATGATCTTCATACACTTGCTGTGAAAATCCGTCATGCAAGGAAAATCGTATTGTTTGGAACTGGAGGAAGCCAGGCAGTATGTAATGATGTTCAGCATAAGTTCCTGAAGGTCGGGATTGAGACAATCGCACAGTCGGATATTGATATGCAGCTTATGGAGTCGTCATTGATGAATGAGCAGGATGTTGCAATTTGTATTTCCTTCTCGGGCTGCAATACAAATGTTCAGGAATGCATAAAGAATGCAAAGAGTAGCGGAGCGTTTACAGCTGGAATTATCAGCCAGGGAAAATCTCCGCTAAGTAAATTGGTTGATGTGATATTTTTTTCTGCTTATGAAGAAACAATATTTCAGTCGGAATCTGTGAGTACCCGAATTGCACAGTTGGCAATCTGTGACTGCCTGGTGAGTTCTGTGGCTGTACTGGACTATGACCGGGCGTACCAGTCGATCCTCAATACAAGGGAAGCGACTTCAATTGGAAAATATTAATGGACTGAACATTTTGTACACAAAATATCGAAGGAAAGAAATCAGGAAGGTAAGTTTGATAGACCTTTGGGGGGAACCCAAAGGTCTTTTTTTAATGATTAAAAATAAAATGTGCAAATTACTATCTGAAAAAGTTGTACAAATATCTTAACATGATATTGTAATAAAATTACAAATATAAAATGAGATATTGAAAAATGATTTCACGTATGATATATATATTTCAGAACAAAAGGAAATATAATTTCATATTTACAAGGTCAGGAGGAAATATGAAAGCAGTTATTCTACATGGACCAGATAATTACCCGAACAACTATGAGGTCATGGATATCCCGAAGCCTGTTTGCGGAGATGACGAGATCCTGCTTCATATGAGAGCGGCAGCACTGTGTGGAACGGATAAGAGAATCTTTACAGGAGCCAAGACAAAGGGCGTACGGAAGGATTCAGTTGTCGGACATGAAATCTGCGGTGAGATTGCGGAAGTTGGAAAAAACGTCCAGGGCTTTTCAGTCGGCGAACATGTTTCAATCGCGAATGTCATTCCTTGCGGACACTGCCCGGCCTGCCTTTCCGGAAGAGAGAATGCCTGCATGAATCGTAAGGCAATCGGATATGAGTTCAACGGAGGATTTGAGGAGTATGTATTAATTCCGAAGATCTGTATCGAGAGCGGCAATGTTGTCAAACTTCCGGAAGATGTCAGCTTCGAAGCAGGAGCACTGATTGAACCCCTCGCGTGCTGTATCCGTGGACTTCGGAATACAGGAACAGGATTCAATGACACGGTTTTGATTATCGGCGCAGGCCCGATCGGGCTGATGCATCTGCAGCTGTCGCTGATTGCGGGCGCAAAGAAAGTCATTGTCAGTGAGCTGGATGCAGAGAAGCGGGAAATCGCAAAGAAGCTTGGAGCAACCAGAGTCGTAGATTCCTCGAAGGAAGATCTTGCAGCAATTGTTGCTGAGGAAACGAATGGAACAGGTGTGGACCGGATTGTCATGGCGATCGGTATCACGGGACTTGTGAACAGTACGCTGCAGCTTGCAAAAAAAGGCGGAACGGTATGCTTGTTTGCGGGATTCCCGAAGGGAAAGACGGCGGAGATTGACCCGTCCATCATCCACTACAACGAATTGAATGTGACAGGCTCTACTGCTTACAAGAGAATCGATTATCTTCAGGCCGCAGACATGGTCAAGGCACATAAGATCGATCTGGATGCGATCGTGTCCGCTAAGTTTACGCTGGATGAATTCAGAGAAGCGCTTGATCTTCATATGTCCGGGAAAGCTTTGAAGGTTGTGATCGTCAATCAGTAACAAGGAATGACAATCCGGCTATCAAATAACAGGGAGTGCATTACCTAAGACCACTATTTTATTGAAACAGACAGGAGGATAAAAACATGGCAGTAACACCGTCAGCAGCACCTATGTATGCAATGGGAAAGGCAGTTCGTCTTTCAAGGATGGTCAATCCGGTCAGCAACAAGATGATGGCGATCACGGTTGACCACGCAACGTCCAGAGGAATTGCCCCAATGACTGGTATTCAGGATATTCAGGGTGCCATTGACAAAATTGTGGCCGGACATCCGGATGCAATGACGATGACATGGGGAATCCAGAAGAGATGCTGGGGACCACATGTTGGCTCAGGAATCTCTGTTCTTCATAAGATTTCCAACTATGCACCGACATCTCCGACCAACGATATGATCTTTGGTTCTGTGGATGCGGCAGTCCGTTCTGGCGCTGATGCGGTTTCACTCGGATGCATGACACTGGGAGATTTCCAGAATGAGCAGTTTGAGCGCATCGGAGAAGTGTCGGAGTACTGCGATGAGATTGGGATGCCTCTGATCGGGCATATTTATCCGAAGGGAGAAAGTGTTCCGGTTGACAAACGGACAGCGTGGGAAAACATTGCGTATTGCGCACGCAGCGCTGCTGAACTGGGCCTTGATGTTGTAAAGACAACATATACCGGTGATCCGGACAGCATGGCGAAGGTCATTTCCTGTGTTCCGTCAACCTTCCGTGTTGTTATCCAGGGTGGCGATTCGCCGAAGGGACTTACGCAGGATCAGCTCATTGATTACTACATGCAGATGACCAGGGACGCACTGGATGCTGGATGCGGCGGTGTCACGATGGGACGCTGGGTCTGGGATTACAAGGATGTCACAGCGCTGGTCATCGCACTGAGACGACTGATCCACAAGGGATATACACCGAAGGAGACAAGAGAGCTTCTTGATACCGTTGAGCATGACAAGAATTACGCAGACTACTGGGATCTCAACAAGGGTTGAAAAGCCGGAGACAGATGAGGGGTAGGTCAGACATGGCGAAGTATCTTCTGGGTATTGATGTCGGAACAACCAGTCTGAAAGTGGCTGTGATCGATGAGAATGCAAAAATTCTCGGAATTGCCAGCAGCAAGTATAAACTGCTTACGCCAACACCCTGTTCGGTGCAGATAGAAACGGAAAGCATGTGGCAGGCCGTTCTGACGTGCATCAGGCTTTTGAGAGATGGAAAAGGGATCGACATGACGAAAGTCAGCGGGATCAGCATTTCATCTCTGTGCCCGGGACTTGTTGCGATGGATGAAAACGGCAATGTTCTGGTAGATGCCATTATCTACTCCGACCGCAGGAGTACAGAAGAGGCGGACCTGATATTAGAGAAGGTTGGAAGAGAGAGGCTGTTCGAGATCACAGCGAACAGCTCCATGGCTGGAGCATTCTCGGGTTCTTCGATGCTCTGGATCAAGCGTCATATGCCTGATGAATACAGGAAGACGAAGTACTTCGGACACCTGAACACCTTTCTTGTAAGCCGGATGACGGGAAAGTTTGGAATCGACTATTCGAACGCTTCCTATACTAATCTGTTTGAGACAACGGGTGGGAAGAGATGGTCACAGGAACTATGTGAGGCAATAGGAATCGATCGCGAAAAGCTTCCGCCGCTGCATGAATCTACGGATGTGATTGGCGGTCTGATTCATCGTGACCTGATTGAGACCGGGATTCCGGAGGGAACTCCGGTGACAATGGGTGGAGCAGACACTCCATGCGCAACGCTTGCCTCGGGTGTGACAAAAGCAGGAGATGTATGTGAGTCCGTTGGTACAACAGATGTCCTGACGGTATGTGTTGACAAGCCGGTATTTGACCGGGGATTCATCAATCGCTGCCATGTTGTTCCGGGAACCTGGATCTATCAGGGAGCCATGTCATTTGCGGGAGCTGCAAACGAGTGGTTTCTGAAACAATTCTGCTGTGACTTGATTGACGAGGCAAGAGATATTGGGAATGCCTACCATTTGATGAATGTAGAAGCTGACAAAGCCCAGCCAGGCTGCGACGGAGTTGTGTTCCTCCCTTACATGCTCGGTGAACGCAGCCCGATCTGGGATCCCTACGCCAGAGGTGTATTCTTTGGCATTTCGCTTCAGACAACGCGTCGTGAGATGAACCGGGCGGTCCTGGAAGGCTGTGGTTATGGTCTCCGACAGTTGTCTGAAATTGCAGAGCGGATTACAGGGATGAAGATTAAAAGTTTCACATCCATCGGCGGGGGTGCAAAGAGCGATACCTTGGCGCAGATCAAGGCAGATATCACGGGGAAAGAAATCCAGATTCTGGATGTAACAGATATGGCACCTGTCGGGGCGGCTCTGCTGGCAGGAGTCGGAGCGGGTGTTTTCAGAGATGTCTACGAAGCAGCAGGCAAGGTAGACCGAAGTGTCTACAAGGTGATCAAGCCGGATCATTCGCACGACAGTGTCTATGAGACAAGATATCAGACATATGTCAGCCTGTATCCGGCACTGAAAGAAATCTTCCGAAATAATTTGAACTGTTGAACGTCTGAACAGACGACAAGCAATCACATATGCGACAACGCAAAAGGAGAACGCTATGAAAGCAAAACGACTGGTTGCAGCCCTTCTGGCAGCAGCGCTTACCACGGTCAGTATGTCTGCATTTGCATCGGATGCTTCCACGGAAGCGTCGACGGAGGCTTCTACTGAGGCTGCAGGTGAGGTTACCTTCACCGAGGATCAGACTCCGAATGACGATGCGACAAAGATTACGATTGCAATTCCGGATCCGGAAGAGTCCTACATCGGAATTGCTGCAAAGGAATTTGCGAACCGTGCGATGAAGTATTCAGATGGAACATTGAATATCACCATTTCCGGAAATGGTTCTCTGTATGGAGGAGATACGGCAGCGGGTATCAAGCAGCTTTCGGCAGGCTCTCTTCAGATGCTGATTCTTGCTTCTTCTGTATATGCAAGCTTCAAGCCTGGGTTCAATGTCATCTCTGTCCCGTACATGTTTGATGACCAGGCGCAGCTTCTGGATTATCTGAACAGTGAGACGGGTGACGCGCTGATGAAGAGCGTCGATGCATCGGAATCACTACAGTCGGAAAGTGGACCAGATCGTTTCGAGAGGTCACAAACTCCAAAAAGCCGATCAACAGCCCGGATGATCTGAAAGGACTTGTTCTCAGGGTGCCGAACAACTCCCTGTATGTCGAATTCTTCAAGGCGTGCGGAGCAGTTACGACACCGATGAATTTCTCTGAGGTTTACAATGCGCTTCAGCTGAACACACTGGACGGGCAGGAGAATCCGGTCGACGTCCCGTATTCGAACAAGTTTTATGAGGTGCAGAAGTACATCTCATTCACGAATCATATGGCCGATGCATGGGTTGTCGGCGTAAACTCCAAGTTCTTCGATTCCCTGACCGATGAGCAGAAGGAAGCCATTCAGAAAGCGGGAGAGGAAGTTCAGCAGTGGAATGTCAATTACATGGCATCTCAGGACAAGGTTGCGCTGCAGACACTGATCGATAATGGAATGGAGGCAAACGATATCTCGGATGAAGCAAAAGAGCAGTTCATCGAGATTTCAAAGTCCTGCTATGACACGTTCAAAGAACTGATCAATGACGATGAGCTTTTTGATGCGACGGCTAAGTTTACAGGAAGAAGCTGAGCAAACAGGTCTGTGGGTTATCAGAAGAGTCAGGCAGAGAACGGGCTGCTGCATCATCATGCGGCAGCCCATCCTGTATCACGGATGACCTGTCAGGATACGCGGAGGTTATTGAGAATGGAACGGAAGAAAACAAAACTTTCCGGGTTTTTCAACGTAATTGACAAGATAGAGGATTTCATCCTGGCATTGACGGTGATCGGGATGATCATTGTCATTCTGATTCAGATTGTCGGACGTGTGATCGGTCACCCGTTTCCCTGGACAGAGGAGATGAGCTGCTACCTGTTCCTTTGGATGATGTTTATTGCACTGGCAGCAGGATTCAACAGATGTGAATCTGCACGCGTAACGCTGCTTCTGCAGATTGGACCTAAATGGCTGAAGAAAGTCAGTGAAATCCTGTACTTCGTGGCGGTAGAGGCGTTCTTTGTCTTTATGGTCATATATGGGGCACAGGTTGTCCAGCAGCAGATCATGATGCACGAGATGGGGACCGCACTTCGAATTCCGATGTCCCTGATCGGGATATGCCAGCCGATTGGAGGAGTCCTTGGATTTATTGGAACCCTTCAGAATTTCATGGAGTACCATGGAAAGGTGGCAATCCTGGATAAAGAGGCAGAGAAAAAGAAGGCGCTTGAGAACAGCTAAGAGGGTACGAATATGAGTGCAGCAATTATCCTGTTATTTCTGATTCTGATGTTTCTGGGAGTGCCGATTGCAACCTCGCTGGGGCTGGCTTCTGTCATTGTCATGGCAACGAAATCGACGCTTCCGCTGAATATGGCAGCTCAGTCGATGTTTACTGCCATGAACTCCTTTATCATGGTTGCAGTCCCACTGTTTATTCTCTGCGGATTCTGATGGATGAAGGCGGAATTGCAGACCGGATTTATGACCTTGCAGAGGCGCTGGTAGGCTGGATCTACGGCGGGCTGGGACATGTCTCGGTTGTGGTGAATATAA
>ERZ791624.793-NODE-793-length-19011-cov-4.567103_pt1 | contig 19011 bp, 20 predicted proteins | sample MGYA00510058_ERZ791624 | MGnify/ENA primary metagenome ERZ791624 (study PRJEB30046, sample SAMN00715158) | human gut metagenome | study: EMG produced TPA metagenomics assembly of the A metagenome-wide association study of gut microbiota in type 2... | reverse complement strand
TTCAGCATTACCGGACGCGATTGGATTATTAAAGCGTTTAATTAGGTTTTAGTATGAAATACCAGTGATCGTATTCATAGTCCTCATTGAATTTCTGATCCATATAATCCGTGGCGGCGATCAGAAGCTCATAATAGACCTCATACAGGTCATCGCTCGATGTCGTGATATCACGTTCCAACAGCCGATCCAGTTTCCCGTATTCGTAGAACATACGAGCCGCTCTGACTGTTTGAAGTGAACAGCATATAGATTCATAGTCCATAACTGCGCCTCCTTCAACAGAATTTTCGCTGTGCAGCGGCTTTCGGCTTGGAATGATCAAAAATGCTGCGCAGGCGATTCAAGCGGTGCTCCCGATCCTCTGCATCAGACAATGCGCTGTACAAGCTGTCAATATCTTCTTCGGTAAATGCCTCGAAATCAAGATCAGCAAAATGGATGCAATCATCATTTTTCAGCGGATCTAGAATATGCGTCAGCACATACGGCGGAACATTTTCAGGTTCCGGTACCGGCATATGCGGCAGCGCCTCCAGTCCCTTAAAGAGCTTGGAAAGATCAATCTTCATCCGCTTTCTCCCATACCAGCTTCACCACGCAGATGGCGTAGTCCTTCATATTGCAGAGAATTTTCTTATGCTCCGCCTCATTCAGATACGACCGGCCTTCGCGCAGGAAATAGATCCCGCAGTCCGGCATCAGCTCTCCAAACATGCTGGCGATGTGCCACTCCATGTGGGAGCGCGCTTCGGCGGTGTTGCCCTTGAGGTAGGCCGTACACATCTTTGTATCGCCGACGGTCCGCTCGTTCCCGATCTCCAGATGCTCCATGAAGCCGTCCAGATGTGCCTTTGCGCGCTCATCCAACTGATGCTTCGCAGATGCGTAGAAGTACAGGAACAGCGCCGGTTCGTTTCTTCCCAGAATGACGCTGTATGGGCTGGACACTTTCTGTCCCCATGCGCCGCCGGACGGTTCGAAGCGCGTGCAGAGCTTTCCCATCTGCGGGACGATCCGCTCCGTGACCTGCTGCCAGACAGCTTCGCGTGTCGTCCGGTCATCTGCTTCTGTGACGGGTGCAACGATTGCGAGATTTGTAGTTAACATAATTCCTCCTAGCTCAACGCCAAAAATCCGTTCGGCGTCAGGACGTTGAAGATCATCTTGTTGCTGACGACCTCATGCACCTCTGCGCCGATATGGTTCCCGCGCTGGTCAAACTGTTCCTCGCGTTCTACATTTTTGATCTTCACGATACGGCCCTTGATGATGTGCGGAGTATCGCATTCAATCAGCCCGTTGATCATCCCGGAGCCGCCGATGAGACCGATCTGCCCAATGGAAAGGGGCAGAAGCGGATGCTTTTCCGTGCTGTCCAGTGCGCTTTTTGCATGCAGCAGCCGTGTAAAGCTGCCGGAGCGCGTCAGCTGGCGTTCCAGTTCCTTCTCATTGAATCGTTCGCCGCGAAAGACCTCGACGGTTTTTGTTACGGCGGGCAGCGCGTAGCGGTTTTCCTCCAGTTCCGTGACACACGGGATCATCTCCGGGGTCAGCGTCTGCGCACCCAGCCGGTCGGCTGTTTCGTCATCCTCTGTGGGTTTTCTGCGAAGCCCCAGAACGACCGCCTGATGGAATCTGGCAAACTCGCCGTCGGTGAACTTCCAGACAGAAAGGTCCGAAAAATTCTCCGCGAGGATTTTACAGATGTCCGGCGTCAGGCGATAGTACGGCACGATGTAGATGAGCAGGCCGCCCAGCATGAGTGTACGGATGCTCTGCACCAGAAACTGCTTTTCGCTGCGTACCCGGCTGCCGCCCTCTGTCATGACCGACAGATACGGCGGGTTCAGAAACAGCACATGAAACGCCTCTCGGCTGACCTGGCTGTGAAAGAAGCTTCCGAAGCCGACGCGGTGAAGTCTTGTCTGCGCTTCCTCCGCGCGGTGTTCGTCCAGCTCCATGCCGTAGGTGTAGCAGTTGTTGCCGTCGGCAAGCTGCCGAAGCGCCTTGCCACAGCCGCAGCACGGGTCGAGCAGATTCGTCGTTACGCCCTCAGGAAATGCAATCCCGCGCAGGATGTGCGCGATATTTTCCGGGTCTGTCGGGTAGTAGCCCATGCGAACATAGTTCATCAGCCGCCCGATCACCGCCGCGTTGACGGTGTCCGTTTGAGGAAGGGCTTTTGCAAAGCCGGTCAGGACTTCATACACAGGCTTGTATGCTCTGGACATGAGATCAAAGCGGTGCAGTCCTGCTTGGAGCTGTCCGGCTTTTTGGGCAAGCGTGGATTCCTCCAATTCCAGAAGATTGCGCTGTGCATCGCCGAGTGCCCCAACGAGCGCATCCCGCGTTTTCTGCAATTCCAGATAGTACGCATACGCGCGCTGCGGCTGCGCCGTGCGGTATTTCTCCACACCGGCGCGGCATTTCAGAAGGCGCTGGCTGCCGCGCAGAATCGTTTCTGCCGTCTGCCGAAGCTGTTCCAAGGCGTAAAAGGAGCATTTCTGCTCCTTCTGCAATTCCTGTTCCATCCCGGTTGACCTCACGCCGCGGGCTGGATGCTCTCAGCCGCAAAGTCAAAGACCGGTGCGTTTTCCTCCGGCGTACCGGGGAGAATGCGCAGTGTGTAGCCTTTGTCCCGCAGCAGCTTGAACGTACTAACCATGCGCTGAAGCTCAAAGTCGTCCGCATCATTTGCATCGTTCTCGCAGGCGGCTTTTTCCGCCGCCTGCTGTGCAAGCACCTCCTGCACAATTTTTGCGATGTTGGCTTTCATTTCGGTATCTTCCGGCGTGTCAGAGGGTTCTTCCACCGGCGCTTCCGTGCGCGGCTTCTCAAACCTGTCCTGCGGACGGCTTGCCGTCAGGCACAGCCAGAATGTACGAAGATTTGAAAGAAGCAATGTCAAGAGCATACCGCGCGGCTTCGGTGTCAGATGTACAATTTTCTCTGCGTCTACCTCACCGATCTCGCTGACCGCCACGGTCAGGCTGGGAGTTTTGACGTAATTGGCGGAGAAGAAGCGGGAAACAGCGGCGCTTTCCGAGATCATCGCCTCGTTGCAGCTGACGCGCTGCGCCAGCAGTCTCCGGCAGATGACTGTGCCGCATTCCAGTTCGGTCACGTCCACGATATCCGCGGAAACTTCACCGACGGTAATAAAACCTCGGCCGGAAATATGCTTCGCTTTCAGGCCGTTCGTGACGTGCAGATGCCCATGGACGATCACGTTATCCGTGACAAGCGTTTCATAGTTGTACGTCGCACCGGCAGGAATATAGACTGTCTTCATGCTCAAAAATCCTTTCTTTTACGCTGCTTTCTGTTCTTCCTTGAGCCGAACCGGGAGGACGATGGCGGAGCTGTTACCCGCCACGAGCAAGATTGCGCCCAGCGGGCTGGTCAGCCGCATTGTCACCATGTCCTGCTTTTCAAACTGCGTGAGCGCATCCAGCATGAATCTTGCGTCAAAGCCGAAAACAATGCTGCTTTCTGGATTGATTGAAACCGCCGCTTTGTAGTGGCAGTCCTTCGCGCGCAAGGTCAGCAAGCCATTTTCAAACCGGACATACGCCGCACCAACAGGACGGTAGAACGTGCGCCCGCCGCTGCGGATGCCGCAGACGATCTGCCCGGTGTGCATCCCATTGCCGCTGTCGATGTAGATGAGATCATCCAGCTTGTAAAAGACCTCGTGGCAGAGTTTTCGGCTCTTGTTGTTGTCCACCGCGCCGATGAGGATCACCAGTTCCTTGACGGTTGGCGAATTCCAGTACGGCCCGGTCGGGAACGTCCGTGCCCGCAGCATGGAAAGAAGCCGCTCGCCGGACTCGATGAATTCCGGCACATACTCTGTTTCCATCCCGAACACGGATGAATACCGCTCGGCCAGCGCCTTTGCCTTGTTTTCTCCAAGGTCAGCCGGTGTGAAATTCTGACGCACGAGATTCTTTTCCTCCACAATATCTCCGTCACAGATGATAAAACGGACAGGGCGGTCCAGCGCGTACAGAAGCCGGTACAGATGCGGCGCGATATGCCCGCCGGTGCCTCCGGCTCCCAGCATGACGATCTTCACGGGCCGGTTCTCTGCAAACTTCATCCCGCACCTCCAAGCAATCCGCCCAGAAACGAGCGCACGCCTGCGAAATGTGCGGACGGCGGTTCCGGGAGTTCTGGAAGCTGATGGACGACCTTGCCGCTCCATTCCGCGGGAAAGCCGCTGTCCACTCCTTCAAGCACCAAGCTGGGCTCGATGGGGACAAAGCTGCCGCCGCAGGAAATGCGGGCGGAGATCTCCGGGAAGAAGCGATCCAGACGGCCGATCACGAGATACAGCCGCGTGCCGCGTTCATCCATGTCATCGATGGCAGAAAAGACCGCCTTCATGCTGTTGTGGGAATGGATATCCGCGTAGTACAGATACCGCGTATCGTCCGGAAGGTCTTCATCCGTCAGCCGAACCGTGACACGATCCTTGGTAACGCGCTGCTTCGGCACGAACGGAACGAACTTCTGATCTTTCCGATCCCAGTAGATACGGACAAGGGCTTCAAACTCCGCGCCCGATTCCATCTGGCTTCTGAAAAAGCCGATGATGGAGCGCAAAAGCTCCTGTGGGATGCGAGGAAGAGCCGGGCGAAAGCCGGCTCTTACCTCTGAAAACTCCGTGATCTTGTGCTTGGGCGCGATAAACTCGCCGAGCTCGCTCCGGCGCATCTCATACGTCTGCCCGTCCCGCGAGGGGATGAGGCAGATGACCTTGTTGGACGCGCGTGCAGCTTCCAGCGTCGGGAATACGCCCTTGTAGTCCGCGATGCCCTTCTTCTGCATCCGGATCTGCGGCTTTACGACGCACTCCGGGTCCTTGACCTTGCCTTTTTTCAGGCTGTCCAGAAATGCCTTGGATTTCTCGATCTCCGCTTTCATGGCCGCGATGGTGTCTGTCTTGGGCGCGGGAACGGTCTTCGTAACATCTCCGTACCGTACCTGCCATGTGACAGCCGACGCATCCTCCAATTCAGGGAAATCATCCGCTTTCTGGATACGCAGGGCCTCGAAGGTCATGCTGGCGTCCGTGATCTGCTCTCTGGCGCCGCCGTACTGAAAAACGGGAGGCTTGTCAAAGAGCGACAGTTGTGTTTGGGGTCTTGGCGCAATGCTTTTGACCGGGACTGCTTCTGGGATGGGGTCGCTTTCTGCATTTGTAAACGCTGAAAAGAGTTCCAGAGGCTGTTTTTCTTCTGCCGGAGCTTCCTGCGTTTTTGCGGGAAGTGTCTGTTCCGGCTCGGGCTGTGATTCTGCCGTCTCCGTCTGAACCTGTTCCGGATCAAGCTGGGGCTTGACTTCTTCTGCCAACGTTGGCGCGGGAGGAGGCGGCGCGGGTTCATCCGAACCGCTGCCGAAGATCTTATCTACGTCAAACTCCTCATCATCGCCCAGTAAGGCAAAGCCGTCAAATACGTTTTCTGTGTCTGTCATGCTGTGTCTCCCTTCATTTTTGTGTCCGGACGCAAAAAGACCGTAACTGCCAAACGGCAATTACGGTCTTATGAGTCTATCCTTTCATTCCATGTCCTGCGCGCGGAACCGAGGGCATACCTGTCCCCAAGTCTTCACCTCCGCCCTGAAATAGCTCCGCCCTTCATCTGCTCTGACCTGGAATACAGCTTTATTGTAGCACGTCGAAGAGGGAAAAGGGAACTTGTGAAATTATTAAGGGCGGAGAAATACAATGCTGCACAAAAACACTGGAGTTACAACGAGCTTCCATTATGTAAAAGTCGCGGATTGTAGTCTGGGATATAGAATACACAAGTACAGAGGACAAATACGCAGTGTACAGACGCCAGTTCTCGCATCTGCGCAGAGAGAACGTCTGCTGCTTCCGGCAGCAGTTGTTCGGTTTTGCCTCTCCCTGCATGGTTGAGTATCCACCATGCTTTCTCAATATTTTGCTCTATTACAGTATTGCATTCGTTTCGGTCAACGGCAAATTTACTAAATCTATGATTGCGGCTTTCTGCAACAACACGTTCTTTATATTTATGGGCCTGCAATTCTTCTAAACTAGCCACATAGGAAAAATATGCAGGGTCTGGGATGCTGCTCATGTGGTAAAATGCTTCAACCATCGGATAGTTTAAGTAAAGTTTGCCCATATCAGATGATTCAATGAAATAGGAAACCATCTGTGTAATCTTTTCCACAGAAAAGCGAGAATCCTGCGGATCAAGGTCAAACACAAGCAAAATATCAGAATAGCGATTGTCAAACAATTTCTTTTTTGCAGGATCGGTCTCACGCTCTTTTAAGAGTTGGAGGAGATCTACGTCGTCCGGGTCTGTATCTACAAACATGTGTGCATATAGGTCGTATATGCTTGTATTATATGACACAATTTGATGGCTTTGGCTGATTCCGTAAACGGAAAGAAGATGCTCCATCAACTTGATCTCCATTTTTGCGCCCTCAACAAGCATAAGAATTTTGGGCTTGTCAGCAAACATTGAATTCACCGCTCATATATAGTTTTTCAAGATTGTGCCCTTCACGCAGTTCACGGCTAGTGGCATTTGCCAAGGACGAAATACGACCTTGTGTTAAAATGAAGTAGCAATCTGGACGCATGATCCGATTCGTCAGTAGATTTGTATTATGAGATGTTAGGATTACCTGCGTTTGAGACATTTTCTCAAGTAAGCTGACAATAGTTTCGGCCAATTCATAATGGTAAAACGCATCAAATTCATCAATAAACATCATGGACACATCTTTTGCGGTTTTATACCAATAAAAGAAATTGTAAAGTGCCTTCGTACCGCTGGATGCCACCCTGAAAAATGGAAGTGGTGTTGCTGTATCGAAATACAGGCGCTGCTTACCATCATGATCGCGGTTTACAGTTAATCCTTCTGCAATACCCGCAGCATGCAAAAACTGTTCAAACTCCTTCAAGATCGCCGGTTCAAATATAAAATCATAGTAATCGTTACTCTTGGTCTTGTATCCAATATAACGGTTTTCATCCAGATTGCGGAACCACAACATACTATTTACATATCTTTGCATTTGTCGCAGCGGATGGTCGTCATCCAGCACAGTATTACTGATTACATATTTAAGGATAGAATCAACATCCTGCATAGACAGATTCAGTGTCGGAGTCAAAGAACGAATGCCATCAAGATTTCCGGCGTTGGTTTTATAGTTGTACTCATACAAAAGCTGATCATCTATACACAACTTCTCATAAATCAAATCCTGCTTCGCATTCTTGCGATATGTGTAATCTGTCGTATTTTCACCAAATACGAAAATATAATGAAACTCCGCATAATCGGTTGGGGCCTCAACGTTTAGATAATAGTCATACAAATTGGGCGTTACATTTTTTGAGGACAGATGCGAGACAATATCAAAAATTGCCAAACCGAGATTTGATTTTCCGATGGAGTTCTTACCGTAAACGATCATTTTTCCAATGAGGTGGTTTGTAATGCAGGCAGGGTTAAATTTATAATCCCGTACATCTGAAAAATCAAGGGTGATGCGATCCTTGAAATTCTTGAATCCCATTACTTCAAATAGCTTAAGCATAGTGTGTTCATCCTCCTATATGGATAGTATACACAAAAAAACGCGCACGTCAACGGCACCGTAAAAAAATTACGGGAAAATATATTGCCCCATAGTTGTTAAAATGCTATGATATGCGGGTGCGCGAAAGGAGGGCAGCAGGTATGCAGTATTCTATTGAAGAATCCGCGCTCGTTGGCGGTCTGATTGCAGAATATTTTTCAAGAGCAAGTGTTTCAGAGACGCTGCACATGGCATACCGGCGGGTTCACCAGCACCTGTCGGATGGCCGGTTGACGCAGGAAGATCTGAAACAGATTCAGGCAGCACTGGACTTTCTGCTCCCTGTCTTTCCCGCCGAACGCGAAGCACAGAAAACATTCCGCGCAGCGATCCTGAAAACGAAAGCGATGCTGAAAAGCAGGGCATAAAAATGCGCAGACAAGCGATAATGCTTGCCTGCGCTTTTGCATGGAAAACCGTTATATTTTTTATGTTACACGCGCTGTGCAACCAGATCTCTTACGATCTCATCACCGGCCAGCACACTAGTCCGATAGATCTTCTGACAAAACGGCGTCAGGCTGAAATCCATGCCGGGGCTGCCAGCGTCGAGCAGGATGCCGGTCACGGTGAATTTTCGTGCAGCCTGCTCCTTATGGAGTTTTGCCAGATAGTCCTTCGGCAGCTCACACAGGCCGTCGGTCAGAAATACAATGTCGGCGTTTTCAAAGCCGGTGTCCATGAGCTGGATCGCCTCATCCAAGGGACGCTCAAAATCTGTGCCGCCGTCGAGGAATGTCTCGGCGGCATTCATCTTATCCTGCACGGAATACTGCCCAGGCAGAAAAACGTCCACCTTGCACGAGGTAGAACCGGCAAAATGAATGAGCGCGAATTTGCGCCGGTTTTCTGCGGCAATATCCAGCAGCGTCAGCGCCACAGCCTTACCCCACGCAGCAGCGTCTCCGCGCGTGGAGCCGGATTCATCGAGGCAGCAGATGATATCGCCCATGCCCTTGTGGATGGGTTCACGCCTGCGGTACTGCTTGAGCCGCCGCTGCTGATACTTCTTCACAAACAGCGGAAGCGTCTGCGGCGAGGCAAGCATGGCAAACTCCGAACCGATAGCACGGGAAAGATCATTACCCAGCTCCAGCGCGTAGGTTTCTCCGCGACCATAGGCGTAGCCGTTGCGCTTGCCTTGCGCGAAGATCTCACGAAACCGGCCAAGGTGCTTTGAAATCTCCAACAGCGCAGGATTCTGCCGAACCTTTTGAAGAAGCTCGGTGTTCACCGCGTTTTTCTCCATCGTGCCGGCATCATCGCTCCACGCGCCGAGGATTATCTGGACTTCCTTCGCTTTTTCCGCGGCCGCGCCGACAGCGGCAGAAACGCTCTGACGAATGACGGCTTTGTTCTGCGTTGCAGTCACATCCACCATTTTTGCAACGGCCTCGGCCTGCTGCGTTTTGCTTTCAGCCTGATTCGCAGTGTCGATCACCGCCTGTTCCAGCGTGGGATTCTGCACAGAATCCCGCATCTGCTCCAAAAGCTCCATGAGCTTCTGCTGCGCCTGATTCCGTGCGGCTTGCAGCTTTTCAAGGGTTTTCAGCGTACCGTTCTCGCCGCCGAGCTCTGGCATCAGTTTATCCAGCTGTGCGCCGATCTTTGCCGTAAACTCGGATGCGGTCTCGTAAGCGGGCAGCTCCCGTCCTTCGCAGATCGACTTGATCGTGGGATAATCCGTATCCTCAGTCACATGGTCGAGCAGCTTCGCGTTGAATTTCTGCGCCTCTGCCGTAAGCCTGTCCGCGTCAGTCCGCTTCGGAAACAGCGAATAGAACGACTGAAAAATGTCTCTGGACAATGCTGGAAAGCTGTGCAGCTTGGGCGTGGACTCCTGCTGGATGGCTTCCAAATTTTCATCATCCGTGCTCAGATCGCGATAAATGCAGTCCTCCAGCTTGGAGCTTTGCAGCACACGATCCGTTTTCTGTGCTGCGGGTATTCCGGCATACTGAAAATTGCCCCAGCGGGAATCCATGACGTTTTGTATGGTACGAAAGTATTTCTTCATTTTGCACCTCCATAGAAAAGGCAGGGTGGGAAGATCCCACCCTGCACTGTCAGTTTAATAGTTTCCGCCGAAGTTCGGCACAAAGCCGCCGGGCTGTGCGCTGCCAAAGTTGGGCGTAAAGCTGCCTGTCTGCGCAGGCGCACCGAAGCCCTGCGTAGGTGCGGAAGCAGAACCGCCGTCATCGTCTTTCTTGCTGTCACCAAAATAGATGTTTTCAGCAAGGATCTCCGCAGTGCGGCGCTTGTTGCCTTCTTTATCCTCCCAGTTCTGGATCTGCAAACGTCCGGACACGACTGCCATGCGGCCTTTCGTAAAATACTTTGCCGCAAATTCAGCCGTGTTTCTCCACGCGACGACATCAAGGAAATCCGTTTCCTTCTGCCCGTCCTGCGAGAAATCGCGGTCTACCGCCACGGTAAACGATGTGACGGAAACGCCAGAAGCCGTTTTGCGAAGCTCCGGATCGCGCGTGAGTCTGCCCATAACTACAATGTGATTCAGCATAATTGTTCCTCCGTATTTTTATGATGTTTGTCTTTTACTGCAAAGCTGCCAGCTGCTCCAGCGGCGTATAAGTAAAGCCAATGGCCTCATGCGCCGCCTTGCTGATGCGTTCCAGTTCGGAAAGCAGTCCGTCCGTAAGCGTCTTTTCGCTGTCAGAGCCGGCGTTTGCGGCCATCTCGGTCTGCATCTGGTAGAGCCGCACCAGCTCGCCGCGGAATTTGCGGAGCGCGGCCTGCTTTGTGCGTACATTTTCCGCCGCACCGCAGACGCTGTCGAAGCCGTCCTTTGCGTCCTGCGCCATCGCAAGGAGATCGTTGACCTTTTCCTGCATGGGGTTGACGCAAAGACGCTCCAACGTGCCGGTTACAAATTCGCGGTCGCTCGGCTGCTGCCAGAAGTAATTCCGCAGCACCAGAAGATCCGTCGATGTGACCTCCGTATGGCCCTCCAGCCACGCCTTTGCCTGCGCAATGGAGAAGTAGCTGAGGAATTTTCGGTCGGACACGGGAATTTGTGTGCGCAGCGCACAGAGCACATCGTCCATCAGGTCGTGGATGCTGTCCGGTACCTGAATGGCTGCGACTTCCTGCTGCATGGTGCGCAGCTCCTCCAGCGAGATTGTCGCATGGACTGCGCCGAACGAGCCACCGAGCTTGTCTTTCAGGATTGCCAGCCGGTGCGCTTTTTCTGAGATGTTTTCCGTGACGACCTTTAATTCCAGCCGGTCATAGAGCGCCGAGAGGATCTTTTCCTCCGGGTCATTGAAATTCGGAATCTCATTGGACGCGGCGAAAAAGGAGATCGTCGGGATGGGATAGGTCCGGCCTTCATTGGTGTATTTTCGCTCGTTGAGCGCCGTCAGAAGCGCGTTCAGAACGCCGTCATTGCATTTGAAGATCTCATCCAGAAACACGATGTCGGCCTCCGGAATTTTGCCCGCGGTCTGCACGACAGGTTCGCACGGATGCAGCGCGGCGACGGCTTTGCGATAGGCGTCCAGCTTGCCGCTGATTTCTGCCAATTTGTCAAACGTCGCCGTCTCGTTTTTCATCTGCGGCAGACCGCTCAGGAAGCTCTGCAAATCAAAGCGCAGGTTCTGGTAAATGCCGTCGCCTTCGAACGCAGTTTCCGGCACAGAGCCGGGGATCAGGCTGGAAAGATCGAGCCGTCCGAAAAGCTGTTCTTCGTCCGTCTGCTTGGAAAGGAGCCGTTCAAACTGCTTCGCACCCGTGATGCGGCTGCGGAATGCGTTGATTGCGTAGCTCTTCGCCTGACCGGGATCGCCCAGGATAAACAGGTTCTTCCGCGTCAGGAGCGCAATGGCAATCAGCTCGACCAGTTCTTCACGCTCGGAAACGGCGCTATTTACGTCGGCCATGACAGCCAGCATTTTATCTCGTAAACTCATGCGGCAGCCCTCATGCGGTAGGCGTCCAGCGAGATCACATTGCTGTGCGCTGTTTTCTGCAGCTCCATGCGGATCTGCGCGAAGATATGCTGCTCCAGATTGCCTTTTTCCGGGTCATACGACATGACCGCCAGAATGAGCCGCAGCGCAAGCTGCTGGTACACGTCATCCGTGTCCAGCTTTGCCGCGCGGATGAGCGCGCGGTTCTGCTTCATCACGGCATTGACGCACCACAGATGGTTTTCCACGATGGCGTTTCGCTGAGAAATGGTGAAATTGTTTTTCATGGTCTTTCTCCTTCGTATTTGGGGAGGCAGACACCTCCATTTGTGTTTTGTCAGGCGGTAGCCTTTTTCTGTTCTCTGCGGTTCTGTCTGGCGCGTTCAGCGTCAAATGTCGGGGCTGGGATGAAGCCGTCCAGTGTCTTATAGAGGATGACGGACTGTACGCCGTCAAACACCTCCACGACCTGATGCAGCCCCAGATGCACATTCAAAAGCTCCTCCACAGGTGTTGTCCGCGCCTGCTTCTGGAACGCATATGCGTCCAGATCAAGCTGCCGCACCTCGGAGAGCGTGTATCTGGATGCCCTGGGGCCGATCTCACGCCCGAGAGATTTGCAGAGATTTTCGTGCATGAGCCAGCTTTCCGTGCTGGCAAAATCATAGATACGCACCAGGCTCGGCCGGATGCGCTTCTTGCACCAGTCCGGAACGCGGAGCATCTTGTGCCAGCGTTTTAGTAAGCGCGGCTTTTTCTTCTTCGTGCAGTAGGCTTCTCCAAACTGCACCACCACGCCGCCGAGCTGACCGGGGTTCTGCCCTTTGTACTCAAAAACGTGGTCGCAGTCTGTGCATACGGGAACCTTGGGCCGGATCTTCATACGACATTCTCCTTACTTTTTATCCATTTTGGACCGGCAGAGGGAGATCACACGCTGACAGGTATCAATTTCAAACCCGCCGATGTGCGTATCCTCCTCCGGGAGCTTTAATTCTTTTGCCAGCCACTGATAGGCTTTTGTCCGGCTGATGTGCTGCTTCTGCCAGTACGCGTCGAACACCTGATGGGCTTCAATGCGCTTGAGCCGCAGAATCTCATTCGCCACATCGCCGAGCGGCCGCGTGGTACCCTTGTGGCAGCCGACGCGGGCATTGCAGTTCTGGCACTGATACAGATATTCGTTCTGCATTCCAAGCCGTTCTGTGGAGCTGCCATAGACATCAGCAGCCGGAACAAGCCGGATGATCCCGCCGCAGTAGCGGCAGATGGTCGGTTTCTTCAAATAGGCGTGTCCTCCTTTTTTATGCCGCCTCCTTGCGCGGCTTTTTTGTCTTTTGTGGCTTTACTTCAATGGTTTTCGGTTCACGCACCGCCATCTGGAAGCAGACAAGCTCGTCTGTTTTGAGAAGCAGCGCACTGTGCTGCACTACCTCCAGCATAAGCGTTCCGTTCAGCGCTTTCAGGCACTCCATGAGCTGCGCCGGATTGTACCAGTACACGCCCGCAGGCTCACCGCTCAGCGCGACAACATCCATCGCCGTCTCCGAAACGCCGTATTCGCTCTCACAGCGCACGGTCAGCCGGCTTCCTGCAAAGGACAGGGAAAATCGGTTCTGCGTGCCGGTGACGCTCAGGGCTTGCAAAATGGTATCACGGAGCAGGGCGGCGTCGGTCAGGACAGTAAACTGCTGCTTCAGATTGGACAGCACCTGTGACACAGTCATATACGGGCCGTCCATCACGCGTGCGGCGAACAGGAAATTCTCCTTCCGAAAGACAATGGTTTTTCCGGTCGTACCGACCTGCAGCTTTTCGCGGTCGCTTACCAGACCTGCCAGCTTTTCCAGCGAAGCTGCCGGAACAAGGAAACTGATGTTCCCGCGGCTCTCGCGGTCGCCCTTGGCGGACGCGATGCGGAAGCTGTCCGTGCTGACCGCCTGCAGGCCGTCCGCACCGAAGATCAGATTCACACATTTGAGCATGGGGCGGGTCGTATCCTCGGAAACGGCAAACGCCGTTCGTTTGGTCAGCGACGGAATGCCGCTTACAGGCACGGTTGCTGCCGGGCAGGGAATTTCCGTGCGCGGGTATTGCGCCGCGTCCATGACGGGAATGGCATATTCCGCGTTTCCGGAGGAAACAACGAGCTTTCCGCTTTTCATCTGAAACGTCACACGCTCGCCATCCAGCAGGCGCAGCATTCCAGAGAGAAGCGGGGCTTTGACAACAACGCTGCCCTCATTCTCAATCTGTGCGGGGATCTGCTGCTCCAACGCGATCTCCAGATTCCCGGACGCAACGGTGAGCGTATCCTGCTCGGCCTGCAAATACGCGCATTGCAGAATTTCAATCGTGGAAACTCTCGGCGCAATGCGCTCGGCGTTCTGCGCCGCGGTAAGCAGTTCTGTTCGGTTGACAGTGAATTTCATAGCATCCTCCTTTTACGCGACGGAATCGAATAGACTCAGCTGGTTTTCCACCTGCTGCGTTTTCTTCGTCCGTTTGGCTTTCTGCTGTTCCAGCTGCACCATGGCAGCCTGCAGCTTTTCTTCCTGCTCCACTGTAAATACACGCTTTGGCTGCTCGATCATCGCGGGCACGGATTCCGGCGGCAAAGAGGTTTCTTCGGCGGGTACTTCTGGTACTTCTCTGTCCGGATTCTCGAACGCCATCTTCCTGAACGCTGCCGCAATATCCTCCACATTGTCGCGGATGCCGAGCATCAGCTCCTTCGCCATCTGCGAGGTCATGTCCTGCACATCGCTCATTGCGGCAAGTCCTTCCTCAGAGAAGTTTCCTTCAATGAGTCCGGCGACTGCCAGCTTCGAGGCCATGAGCTTCAGGCATTTCTGCTGCATGGTGTCCTCGTAGTAGAGCATATAGACCTTGACCGCAGGCGCTTTCTGGTTGATGCGCCAGCTTCGGCGCGACGCCTGCCGCAGCGTAAAGAGCTTGTAGCCCATGCTGTAGAACACCAGCGTCGTAAAGGCGTTGAGGTCTAAGCCTGTTTCCACCAGAGATGGATTTACGATCAGCACCTGCATCCCGGCAGCGAGCTTTTTCTGCACCCAGTCCTCCCGGTCGGTGGTCTTGATCTTGTCGGTCAGGATCTCCGTGCGATAGCCTTCTTCTGTCAGAAACTTTTTGAGCTTCTGCTGGGAATCCGTGCGCACCCAGCTTGTGTAGAGGAGCGCACGTTCGCCGTTCTGAATGGCAGTTTTTACGATCTCCAGCGTCCGCAATTCCTTTTCTCCGAGCGTATCCACATCCCCAATGTTCTCAGGTTCGACGATGGGGACATCGCTGTCGGGATAGAAGATGGGCTTCTGGTCATACGGTTGATCCGCATAGACGGTCAGCAGATTCAGATACGCGGAAAGAATCTTCTGTGCCGCGCGGCGGTCCGACCGCAATACCCGTACAAGCGCATTCTCAATGCGTTTGTATTCCGATTGCACGGCCTCATCCATACGGCAGGCAATGGGAATTTCTTCATAGCTGGGGAGTGCCTTGCCCATGTCGGACAGTGACAAAAACGCCGTCTTTTCCAGCAGAAACCTCGAAAACACCAGCGGTGAAACGCCCGGAAGCTGGCGTGTTCGAACGCCGCTTTTCTGCGATCTGCGCTTTGCTGCGTAGCTTTCATCGGCTTCGGTGTAGGTTGTTTCCACAACGCCATACTCCGTATTGAACAGCGCGGGCTTTTCATGCGGCTTTCCATCTGCCAGCATCAGCTGCGCCGACGTGCGGTAGAGCAGATGAAAAATGCCGGAGCTGTAGCCGTTGATGAGCGTGGCTGTCATGCCGATGACCTTTTTCGCCGTGCCGAACAGCTCCGCCATCGCGTCGCCCTGGCCGCTGTCGTTGTTGTACTCGTGCAGCTCATCCACGATGAGCCCGTCGATCCTGCCCTTGTACCGCTTTTTGATGTATGAGCTGAGCGGATACCGCCGGCATGCGCCGCGCGTCGGAAAGTACCCGTCCGGGTTCTCGCGAAGCGTCTGCAAAGCGTCCAGCGCGGCGGGGTTCTTCGTCTTCTGCATGGCATGGACTTCCAGCTTCCGATGCACCCAGCCGTATTCCGGAATTTTGACCCACGGAGAAGGCACGCTTGGATTCACCGCTGTCCACAACGGTTCACCGCAATTCATACATTGATGATTGCGCCGGTTTTCCATGCGGAACGCCTCCGGTTTCGCGGTCACCCAGTCGTATGTATCGTCGCTGCTTGGCAATTCTATGACGGAACCACAGCCGGGGCAGCGGAACGCACCTTTCCGCGCGTCAAACAGGACAGCCGGGCGGCGCATATAGCCGTCTCTGGCTTTTTCCTTGCTGATGACGGCGTAGATGCTTTTGTCGCCCTGCTGGTACTGCGCGTACAGGCTGTCCAGCTCTGTAATGCTGCGGACGATGACTCCTGCAGTGTCCGGCAGCGTTTCGGCAATTTCACGCACCCACTTCTTCGCAACGTGCGACGGGCAGAGGATGATGTTGAACGTCTTTTTTCGTTTCTGCGCCTGATACGCGGCCAGCGCCGTTGCGCCGATCTTCGTTTTGCCGCTTCCGCATTCCGCCACGATGAACGCAGACTTTCCCTCCGAGAGCTTACGCTTGACCGATTCCGCAACGGCAAGCTGCGCCGGATACAGGCTGTAGCCCGCGTGCGTGCGGATATAGTCGTTGATGCGCAGAATCTCCGGGGAAAGCTGCTCCGCAGCGGGGTCAAACAGCGGTTGGAACTGATTACGGATTCGCTCTGCCACGGTCACGCCGAACGCGCTTAGGTAGCTGGTGACAGAATGCACACTGTCAAAGCCATTGGGGTTCTGAACCGTACCGGGAATATGAATGGCACCGGTTTTCAAGCCGTCCTCCAGCACCTTGACAATATTGGCGTTATCCTTTTTGCACAGCAGCAGCCACGCCTCCAGCCGTTCCCGGATGGAGATGACGCGCAGCGGCTTGAGAAGTCTGCGCCGCTGCAATTCGTCCAGAACATAGTCCTGAAACTCCGGGATGAGCGGCACAGCCGTTTTCCGGTCCAGCGCTTCAAACAGTGCCTGCCGGTCTCCGGCCGGGCAAAAAAGGATGCACTTTCTCGGCGGCAGCTCTACATTCGTCTGACCGTCCGCCTGTGCATCTTCGTCCTTTTTTGCCGCAGTGTCCGCATCGTCCAGCGAGAGGATGGTCGCCTCGGCGTAAATTCCGTCGTGGCTCAGATGGCATTCGTACTTCTTCGGTTCGCAGGTGAGCATGGCTGTTTCACCGGCAAATTCCGTTTCCAGCGTCGCGCCGGCATAGATCGCATCCGACATGGCGCGCACCATCTCTGGATACCCGCCGAAGCGGATCGCCCGAAGATGCTGCTCGCGTCCGTCCGGTTCAAGGACGATTGTGTCCGCATATGCGCTGAGACGGATCTCCTGCTTGGGGTTGTAATAGCTGATTGGCATTAACCGGCTCTTTTCTGGCATTCATGGTTTCACTCCCTCCTTCGTTTTGGACGCAAAAAGACCGTAACTGCCGGTTGGCAATTACGGTCTTATAGGTCCTGTTGTATTTTGGTATTCACTGGCCTGCGCACGGAACCGGGGCATACTTCGCCCCGAATGATCACCTCCGCCCTTCATCTGCTCCGCCCTGATACTGCTCTGACCTGAATACAGCTTTATTGTAGCGCGGAAACAGGTGGGTGCAAACTTGTGGATTACGCAAGTGGTGTATTGCACGGCCGCTTTCTCCGGGCAGCGCGGCGAATCCAGCTTGCGGCTCTGCGCTGCTCCGTATCATCATAATAGGCGATCATGTCCGATGCCGATGCGAGATAGCACAGCTTCCGCGTCAACCCAATCCGTCCGGGCCAGAGCCAGCAGCCCTGCGGGTACAGCGTGTGCAGATAGTCGAGCTCCGGCTCTGCCGGTCTCTCTTTTCGCAGTCCGCATAGGATCACTGTATAGTCCAGCAGCGGATAGTCCTGCTGCAAGCGCCGGATCACGCGGAACGCAAGCCGTTCAAACGGCCCAAAGTAGCCCAGGACAAACGCGGAGACGTGCCGTTCCTCGATCAGCACACGAAGCCGGTCTTCCAGATGGCCTTCCTCCAGATTCCCAATCGTCCGGTCACCGATCAGCGCACAGATCATAGCCGTTTCTCTCCCATCCTGACTTCATCCCATGTTCTGAATGTTTATTATAAAGCATATATGCCGTATATTTTAGCGAATTGCATAATATAATTATATAACGCTCTATAAATAAGTCAATCGCTTTATATGCAAAGCTGAACTGAAATGCCGCAGCTTCTATAATTTTTACAGAAAGGCGGCGTTTACTATGAGCAAAGACGAAATCAGTTTCAAGAATCGGGACCGGTTCATCCAGATGGGCATTGCGATCTCCTCCCTGCGGAAAATGCGCGGTATGTCACAGGAGCAGTTGGCGGAAAAGGCAAGCATCAGCCGCTCCCACCTGAGCGCGATTGAAGCACCGAATATGGTCCGCGCGTTCTCCATGGAGGCGTTTTTCAACATCGCCGACGCGCTTGATGTAACGCCTGAGGAGCTGATCCAGATCGCATTCTTGCAGGATAAGATTTTGAAGCGGAAAAGCTAGCTAGGTTCTAATATCAATACCATTAGTATATAGAGCGAACTTCTTAATATACTCTGCCTGATTTGCTCTGATGTGTTGCACAGCTTCAAACTCTTTTTTCTTAGACTTGAAGGACCCTTTTACCTTCAAAGTCTGCAGATCGATTGAAACTGTTCGACCCTGGTATTTCGCGTGGACATGTGGCGTATGGGCGCTCTCGTTTGAATAAAAGAAATAACGAATTCCTTTTTCTTCACCGAGCCCAAGCCCACCACCAATCCCAATCCGGTAGTATAAGGTTATGGCATTAGAATTACCAAGAAAAAGCAATAGCCTTTTTAGCGGGCAATTCTTACGTATATTATAGAAATAACCATCATATTTGATGGCAAACCGTTCAAATGCTGCCGTCTTTTCTTCGTTACATAGTTTCGCCGCTCGATAAACCAGCGAATTTGTAGTGGATAAGCATGTTGTACACGAAGGAAATGATTTGTTGATGTTTTGAACGATATCCTCAGAGATTGCTGTTGAACAAATTGGCGTAATAGTGACCATTATTCTCATATCACAAGCTCCATTCATGAATTTGCGATATAATACTAATGCTTATACTTTAGCAATAGAAACAGTACCGATTTATTTCCCCACAATCTTCCCGAAAATCTGCTTCTTCCCCTCGTCATACCGCTGGATCACAACCATGACGGTATCGCCGGTTTTGAAATCCGAGTCCTCGTAGTGGAACGAGTACCGGCACATGACGACCGCACCGTCGGGGAGATTGCAGAACACGCCGCCGGCGTATTTGCCCGCGATGGTTGCCCTGCGGCGGCAACCGA
>ERZ791624.792-NODE-792-length-19014-cov-2.112928_pt1 | contig 19014 bp, 14 predicted proteins | sample MGYA00510058_ERZ791624 | MGnify/ENA primary metagenome ERZ791624 (study PRJEB30046, sample SAMN00715158) | human gut metagenome | study: EMG produced TPA metagenomics assembly of the A metagenome-wide association study of gut microbiota in type 2... | reverse complement strand
AAGAGGTGAACAACAAGTATGGATATTTTTAAACTTGGTGACAAGATCCTGGCACTTCTTGAAGCAGTGTTTGGGTTTTGGAACAATCAGATATCCCTGGTCTTTGCAATGCTTGGACAGTCACCGGTCAGCTTTAAGGGCGGAGGTCCCTGGGCAGTCATTGAGGGTATTGAGCCAATCTTTGTAGCGGTTGGCTCATCCCTTGTTGTACTGTTCTTTGTTATCGGTTTCTGCTCGGAGAGCATAGATGTAAAAGATGAAATGAGGTTTGAATCCATATTCAGGATGCTTATAAGGCTTGGTCTGTCAGAGTGGTTTGTGGCAAACAATGTCACGATTATGAAAGCATTTTTTACTTCAATAGGCAATCTGGTCGGATTGATATCGTCAGGAACGACAACACAGCTTGCCATTGACAGTACACAGGCAGATATCATTAAAGGACTTGGATTTGGTGAAAGTCTGGTAATGCTGATACTTACAGCTTTGCTTGCAATCATCATTATTATCTGTGGCTTTTTTATCATATACACAGTGTATTTTAGATTCCTAAAGATTCTGATTATTGTGCCGCTTGGTGCGATTGCCTGTTCCACGATGGCAGGAAACAGAATGGTCAGTCATACAATGGCTACCTACTGCAAATATTTCCTGTCGTGTGTATTTGAGGCAGTAACGATGGCACTTGCGATTGTGGTATGTAATGCATTTATCAATGCAGGGTTGCCATCATTTACGGGAAGCTATGCAGACTGGGCGCAGACACTTATTTATCTGTGTGAGCTGACATTCACAATAGCGATGACTGTCGGAAGCGTGAAAGGTGCACAGACACTTACAAGCAAGGCATTTGGATTATAGAAGGAGGCAGAAATGGATAATGAAAAGAAACAGGTTACTTATAATTCAAGTATAACCGGAGAAACGCAGGTGACATTTGATATTCAGCAGTATATGAATAACAGGGCAATGTTTATTGGTCTTATGTGTAATGAAGATGGATATGAGGAACCTTTTGGGGATGTGACTGTGAATTTGTCGGTTGCAGCACCGAATTATTGTGGATATCTGAATGTAAATGACATGCCGGATATAGAGAAGTTTATCACAGACAATGATTTGGGTGAGTTTACAGGATTCACACAGAGAAGCGGTTTCTGCGAATATCCTCTTTATCTGTTCAATGTAGACAAGTTAAGAGAACTCTGTCCGGATGGAATGTCAATGTATGAGGCAAATATCGGAATGGTACGAAAGCCGGAAATAAAGGATTTAGCAAGATAGGAGGCATGAACAGTGGTTATTGAGATTAACAAGGATATTGACCGATATCAAGAATCAGTGGCAATGGGACTTACAGCAAGACAGCTTATATTTTCCATTGCCAGTGTAGCAGTTGGCGGAGGTCTTGTACTTCTTCTTTATAAGTATATTGGACTGACAGGAGCAGCTTATGTTGCCATTCCATGTGTAGCACCGATTGCTCTTGGTGGATTCTATTCCTTTAATGGCATGAATTTCTACGAGTATATGGGAAAGAAACTGCATTTTATGTTTGGCAACAGGGCGCTTACCTATGTATCAACAGAGGGAGAGCCTGCAATAAAGCAGTTAGAAGCAGAACAGAATGAACAGGTAAAGAAGAAAGGCAGAAAGGCAGAACAGGAGACTGTAACAGCTAATTCGGCTGTAAAGAAGCAGGAGGAGTTTGAAGCAATGAAGAAAAAGACGAGAAACATGCTGCTTGGACTTGTCGCAGTCATTGTGGCGGCAGTAGCAGGCATTGCAGCATATAAGGCAATGCATTAGAAACGAATAGTATCTGACCGCAAGGTCGGGAACACAGCCCGCAGGGTGAAGTTCCCGGCGGGCTTTCATTATAAGAAAGCGAGGTTAGAGACATGGGTTTATTTACAGACGGATTTAAGTTATTAAAGAAGGCGAGTGAGCCTTTGTATAAGACACCTAAATCCATTCAGGAAACCATAGAGATTATGGCGGTGGCTGAAAACGGCATTTTTGAAGTAAGCAAAAATAAGTATTCCAAATGCTACCGCTTTCAGGACATCAATTACACGACAGCAACCGAGGATGAGCAGATTGGTATTTTCGAGAGATACTGTAAGTTCTTAAATTCGCTGGACTGTAATTATAAGATTACGATCAACAATAAGAACAAAAACATGGATGAACTCCGTGACAAGGTTCTGATTGCTGAGAAAAATGATGGCTTCAATAATTACAGAAGAATCTACAATGACATCATTGAGGAGAAGATTATTGAGGGCAGACAGGGGATTGAGCAGGAGAGATACCTGACAATCACGATTGAGAGAAAGAACTTCGAGGAGGCAAAGGCACAGTTTGCAACCCTTGAGGCAACGATACACAAGGCTTTCATTGAGCTTGGTGCGGAGATTGTGCCGCTTAATGGCAATGAGAGACTGAAAGTGCTCTATGACTATTATCATCTTGGAGATGAGGGCAGCTTTGATTTTGATATCAGAAAGGCAAAGAAGGTCGGGGCAGATTTTAGAAATGATCTGTGCAATGGTATGGTGAAATATTTCCCAGACCATTTTGAGGATGAGAGTAAATTCTGCAAGGCACTTTTCATCAAAAAGTATCCGAGCAGTTTGTCAGACAGATTCATCAATGAGATTACTTCCCTTCCGGTTCATTCCATCACGAGCATTGATGTGGTGCCTGTTCCAAAGGATCTGACAACCAAGGTGCTTCAGAAGAAATACCTTGGTATTGAGTCGGATATCATTAAGCAGCAGAGAGTCCGTAATAAGAATAACGATTTTTCTACGGAAATTTCATATGCCAAGAGAACGGAGAAAAAGGAGATTGAGGAAATCATGGATGATGTCCGTGAGAATGACCAGTGCCTTTTCTTTGTGGGAGTAACTATTATTCTTATGGCAGAAAGCAAGAAGGAGCTTGAGAGTGTATGTGAGACAGTAGAGACTATCGGAAAGCGTAACAGTTGCACGATTGATATACACTACTTAAAGCAGAGGGAAGCACTCAATACAGCACTTCCGATTGGAGTAAGACAGGTGGAGATAATGCGTACACTTCTTACCCAGTCACTTGCGGTGCTTATGCCATTCAATGTGCAGGAGCTTAATGACAGCACCGGCAACTATTATGGCATCAACCAGATCAGCAAGAATGTGAATATCGGCAACAGAAAGAAGCTTATTAACGGAAATGGATTCGTTTTCGGAGTGCCGGGTTCCGGTAAATCTTTTTTCTGCAAGATGGAGATGGGCAGCGTATTCTTGTCGGGTGATGATGAGATAATCATCATAGATCCAATGAACGAATACTTTGATATTGCTGAGACTTATGGCGGAACTGTAGTAAATATGTCTACTTACACGGATAACTATGTGAATCCGCTGGAGATGGATGTATGGAGCCTTGATCCGAATGATTCCAAAGGAATGGTAAGAGAAAAAGGCGAGTTCATGCTTGGACTTTGTGAGCAGTGTATCGGGGACAGCTTAAATTCAAGACAGAAGTCAATCATTGACCGCTGTGTGAGAAAGCTGTATATCGATATTGCAAGAAGCAAAGAGAAGTATATCCCGGTGATGAGTGATTTTTACGATATCCTTATGGCACAGCCGGAGGACGAGGCAAAGGACATTGCACTGTCATTGGAGCTTTTCGTAAATGGTTCCCTAAATATCTTCAATCACCAGACAAATGTGGATGTGGATAACAGATTCACAGTATATGGCATCAGGGACTTAGGTACAGAGCTTAGTCCTATCACAATGCTTGTTATGATGGAGTCCATTCAGAACAGAATTGTTGAGAATGGTAAGCGAGGCAAGGCAACATGGCTCTATATTGATGAGTTTCACGTATTACTTAATTCCGAGTATTCTGCAAAATATCTGCAGCAGCTTTGGAAGAAAGTAAGAAAGCAGGGAGGTCTTTGTACCGGTATCACGCAGAATGTAGTCGATCTGTTGCAGAATTACACAGCAACTACAATGCTTGCAAACTCTGAGTTTGTGGCACTTTTGAAGCAGGCAAATACTGACAGTTCCAAGATGGCAGAGGTTATCGGAGTATCAGAGGCACAGCTTCGATTCGTAACCAACACTGCATCGGGAATGGGACTTATCAAGTGTGGTTCTGTGGTGATTCCATTTGATAATCAGATTAGTAAGGATACAGACCTTTACAGACTGTATAACACTAATATTCACGAGAAGATTGCAGAACAGAAGAAGCGTGAAATGCAGAATAATGTCGAATAATGTTGATAGAGGTCGCAAATTGCGACCTCAAAGCATAGCCATCCGGGAAGCTGGGTGGCTGTTTTGCATTTTGAGTGAAAGAAGGTGAGAACATTGAAGATAAAGAAAGTGGATGACAAACCTATGGTCATTCACACAAAGGAGAAAGCCAAGATTCATGCCCACGAACCGAAGGGAGCCAAGATTAAGGGGAGTAACATCTATACAGTAGAGAGAGGTCCTAAGACAGCTGGTGCAAAGGTAACTGATACGGATAGAAAGAAGTCCTATCGCAAGAGTACCATTCATCAGTCGGAGCCGAAGAATAAGGGATTATCAAGATTCAAGCGAAACCTTAAAGAATCCAACACTTCCATCAAGACCAAGAACACGAATCTTCACATTGCAGGAAGAACTGGAGCACTTGCAGCAGGGGCAGTAACAGAGCAGGTAGAAGGTGGGCATGAGGTATCGCAGGCAGCATATCTTGCATATGAAGCAAGCCGCCCTGTTACCGGAACTGCTTCTAAGGGTGCTGCACTTTTCAGGAAAAAGGCGGCAGCCGAGGCAAAGAAGCGTATCAAGAAGGTAGAGGCAGGAAAGAAGCTGGCAAAAAAGACAGCAAAGAAAGCTGCCAAAGATACAGCCAAGACTGTAGCTAAAGAGACGGCAAAAGAAACAGCAAAGACTACTGCCAAGGTTGCAACGAAAACTGTTACAAAGGCAGCTGCTACGGCGGCAGGAACAGCGGTTGCACCGGGAGCAGGCACGGCAATCGGCATGGCAGCCGGATATGCAGCAGGTGTGTCCATAGAGGTCAAGGATGAAAAGATGACCAACCGGAGCAGGAAGATAAAATTCTTTCTGGATAAGATGAAAGCACAGGAGAATCAGACAGACAGCGTGGCAAAGCTGGTAAAGGATCTGATTGTGCGAAAAGCGATTACCTGGGTAAAGGCAGCAGCACCGATTATCGGACTGGTGCTGTTGTTACTGGTTCTTGTAGTTGCTATGATTGCGGTTCCGGTTATAGCGGTGATAGCAATCCTTTACAATTCTCCATTTGCTTTATTCCTGCCACCACTTGAATCAGGAGACACCGTGCAGACAGTAACGAGTGCTTATGTGCAAGAGTTTAACCGGGATGTGAACACGAAAGTGAATGAGCATACCGGATATGACCTTGGAGAGTTTGTCTATGTGGATTATGAAGGTATGGAAGAAAACCCAAGCAATTACTATGACATCATGGCTGTCTATATGGTCAAGCATGGTGTCGGAGATACAGCAACAGTCATGAATGACACTTCAAAAGGCTGGCTGCAGACAGTTGTAAATGATATGTGTTCATACACCACAAGCACCGGAACAAAGGATGTGGAAGAAACGGATGCTGACGGCAATGTGACTACTGTTACGAAGTCTGTTCTGTATGTGAATGTAACGCTGAAATCGTACAGGGATATGATTTCAGTCTATGGGTTTAACTCTGATCATGTGGAAATGCTTGAGCAGATCATGAGTCCGGAGTTTATGGGACAGCTTGGATATGCCGGAAGCGGAAGTGGCGGCGGAGGCGGAAGTCCGGGAGTAAGCTCCATGACTGAGGATGAAATCAATGCCATCCTAAACGAAATTACAGACAGCAGGCAGAAAACAGTCTGCTCCTATGCACTTCACAGAGTTGGCTTTCCTTATAGTCAGGATTTAAGAGACAGCGGTAACTATTATGACTGCAGTTCCTTAGCCTATTATTCATGGAAAGATGCAGGCGTGGATATTAGTCACGGTGGTGCAACCACAGCGGCAGCGGAGGCACAGGGACTGGATGAAGCCGGAAAGACTGTTTCCTTTGATGAGTTACAGCCGGGAGACCTTATCTTTTACAGTTTTACAAGTAATGGAAGATATAAGAACATCAGCCATGTGGCAGTATACGTCGGAAATGGCAAGGTGGTAGAGGCACTTAATGAAAGTCTTGGCGTTGTTTACAGGGATGTGGCAAGCACAGGGAAGATAGTTGTGATAGGAAGACCATAACAGGAAATTTGCGGAGAGGGCATAGTCCCTCTCTGAGACTGGAGGTAAGAATGGATTTAAAAGATATGATACTGGTAACAGAAAACGACAGGGGAACAGAGATAAATATGCTGATGACTCTGGATGATTATAAGAGTTTTATAGCAATTGATGAAATGTCAGAGCTTGCAGACCATCTGTTGCAGCTTGGAAGGACACTTGGTGAAGCAGATAACTTCACAGAGTATTACAGGGCAGCAAATGTAACTGTATCTGCGAGATTCTGTCAGGATGATATTCAGCTGGGACATTTTCTTCAGGGATTTTATAACGATTCCAAAGAATTTCGGTTTGATAAAGAAGCCAGTTCTTCTGAATGTGTTGCAAAGCTTAAGGAGATTGGAATGACCGATAAGGGCTGGGTGGATGATTTTAACCTGCATTATGAAAGTGTGGACAGATTATTTGAAAGGGGACAGACATTTCATAACTTCAATGACCATGATTACATGGTGCTTGAAGCATTATCACCAAGGAATCTTGTGGTGATGGATATGAAGTCAGGTTCCCTTACAATCGCCCTTGGTGCGACAGAGTATAAGCGTTATCCGAAGGATGAGAAGCCTACAAAGGACAATACCACAATCGGGGTATCGTGGGAGCATGGCATTTATCTAGGTTCCACACTTTCAACTACAAATTTCAAGGCATACAAGAGGGAGTATGGCACACCGGAAAAGATAGAGGATATCTATGATTACAGGGCAAAGCTAAAACAGAAGTTCTATTTTTATCAGGATATGTCAAAGGATGATGATGTACCAAAGAAGCTGCAGAATGACTTCCTTCACCAGATGTATGAGGATTTTGGAACGATTGAAGAGGACTGTTTTTACGACAGGCTGGAAGATGGAAAGTACGATGGAGGCTTTAAGGAAAAACAGGTAAAGGAAGAAAAGAGCCGGTGATGATATTTTTACAGGAGGCGATATCATATGGAACAGGAATTTGATGTTGAGATAAAAGAAGTGCTTTCACGAGTACAGAAAGTAAAGGCAGAGTCGCTTGACGATGCCATCAATAAGGCAATGGATATGTATTATGCAGAGCAGATAGTCCTTGGAGCAGAGGACATGAAGGGAGTTGATTTTGCACCTATCAGCGAAAGTCAGCTCCCTTCTTCATTAAAAGAAAACGGAGGAAGAGCAAGATGAAAAGTGATTCAACAACAGTAATTAATAACATGGAGTTTTTAGTAAAGGAACTTCATAAGGAGTGGGACAGATCGGGTGCTTCTAAGGCATCCGTTATTATTTCCCTTGAGGAAGTAGATGGTATCAATGATAAGTTAAAAGATATTATCTATCAGACACAGAAGTCAGTCGATGAGGATGAGCTGACCTTTAAACAGAGCATTGCAAAGTCCAAGGAGTGCTATGTGCTTCTTCGTGTGGTGCGTAAGATTGTAAAGAAAAAGGATAAATGCGAAAAACAGGCAATCGACAATGAATTTGCAATTGAGCTGGATAAGGATGAGTTAAAGCTCTTTAAGGGATTGTTTGCAGAGATGTTTAAGTAGAGGAGGACAAAGGTATGGGCGTTGATATGAAGGTCAAAGCGATATACGATTCTGAGATTGGTAACATCACCAGATCAGAAAAGAACTGGAAGGATGTGTTAAAGGTCGCAGGTCAGTTATACCGCTATGAATTTGACAATATCGTTATGGTAACAGCTCAGAGACCTCCGGAAAAAAGCACACTCATGGCAGATTATGATACCTGGAAAAAGGTGGGAAGATATGTAAAGCGTGGTGCGAAAGGCTGCGCCATCTTCCCGTCAAGGGCACTGAATCCACGCATGAGGTATATCTTTGATATCAGTGATACCGGAGGGAAGAATGTCAAACTGACATGGGACCTTGAGGGAGAAAATCTTAAGGATTATGTGGATTTTCTTGTGTCAGAAGGTCAGATTGAGCAGTACGATAACAGCGACAGGGAGTCTCTAAAAAATATATTAAAACAGTTTACAGGAACAGATGTTTGGCTTATAATAAAAGAAGAGTTCGGAGACCGAATGACCGAGCTTATGCAGCTATCAGGTAGTGTGATAAAGGAAGAAAGTAAGAAACGCAATGGCTTACAGCAGGAAATGGACATGGAGCAGCTTGTATATGCAAGTGTCATGTATGCTGTAGGGACGAGATGCGGATTTGACTTATCTGTGCAAGAACAGGATTTTAGTCAGATCGTAAATATCAAAGACGAAGAGATTATTTACCGTCTTGGTTCCATTGTATGCGATGTCTCCTGTAGTGTTCTTAGAGAATTTAGTCGTAACTTAAAGGCAATCGAGAGCGAAAGGAGAATTGGATATGTTAGAAGAAATGACTTACAAGGAAGTGGACGGACTGCTTTATCCGCAGATAGAGATGCCGGACGAGACGGAGGATCTCACGAAGCTGGGCAAATACGGAAGGATGGCGATGAACTATCTAAAGGAGAACGAGCCGGCAAGATACAAGACGCTGATGAGATTCGGGAAGATGTACGAGAAGATGTCAGCGGTAGAGGAGGAAGCGAACCAGCTGTACGACCAGCTGGAGATGCAGTATCTGGCGAAGCACAAGCCACAGAATCCGTCATCGACAATGGAGATGTGGAAGATAAGAGAGCAGGCGAAGATGCAGGCAGAGGAAGTGGTACTCCATCAGATAGTGATGCGATTCCACTAGAATCTGATGATACAGAACTGAATAGGGAACTTGATGAAATCAATTCATTGGGTGTTAGTAAGGAAGCCGAATATACACAGGCTTCCTTTTTTTTCGACCAGAACGGGCAGGCAAGCATTGGCACCATTCATACTGAGGATGAAAACAATAATCAGTTTATGCGTCAGTTCGAGCAGGACAGAAAAGCTGCATTAGCAGGTAAATACAATTACCTGAATCCCAAAAAGTCTGCAACAGTACCAAGTGAGTATATCAAACAGGTGCTTATGAGAGGTACAGGTTTTATCGGTGGTAAGGGCAGGGTATGCAAGATTTTTGAAACAGAGATTGATGCAGGAACCAGAGCAAAGCGTATCAAAGCAGAATATGGTCAGGGAGGTGCAGGCTGGCCGGTTGACGGACTAGGGCTGCACGGATATGACACATTTCATGGGAATGGACTGCGTTTTCAGTGGCGAGATGAGGATGGAGAGGTTGAAGGATATGTTTCATGGAAAGATATCGAAAAAGAGCTTGGTGTCCTTATTCTTACAGGGGAATACCAGTCTGAGACACCTCGTATTGATGAGCTTGCGATGGACGGACTCCGTGAGGATGATGAGGTCATTGATGCCGAATACCGGGAAGTGGAACCGGAGGAGGCAGAATCAGAGATTGATGATTACGCAATACCGGATGAGCCGGAGAGCTATGCTTCTAACAGAGATTATGTAAGTGCAAAAGGCATGACACCACAGGAAACTGCCGATGAAGATCGCATGGTAACACAGGCAGAATATGGTGCTGAGATAGAAGCTGAAACAACTGAAAAAGATCCATCAGAGCTTCAGTATATTACACCGATTGATTATGCCAAGCGTATTGAGGAGCTTGATGAAGACCTGCGTGATGCGGCAGAGATTCTTGTAACAGATTGCAGCTGCTACACTCCGTTTAGGGCATTCCTTATGGATGTTGTGCAGTCTGATTTTGCATTTATGCCAAATAAACTTGACCTTATCAGGGATATTGCATTAGGGACAGATAATGCAGAAAGAAAAGCATATTCCAACAATAAGTATGGTCTTGTGGAGTACTCAATCAGAAGCGGATATGTGAAGATCAGCTATAAGAACAGGAATGGTGTGCGTAAGGAAGGTGCTATCGACTGGCGTGAGTTATATGAAATCTTATCCTATATGGTAAAACAGCCATTTTACTGTGGAGAAGACCAGAAAAAGTATTATCAGGAGACAAAGCAGAAAGCTGACAGGGATAAGATGAATCCGGTCTATAAGAGATTCTTTGATATCGAGGATAGTGTAAGAGCCAATCGTCTTGAAACCAGGGAAAGAGCAATAGCGAATGGCTGGGATACCAAGATTGATGAGAATGGACATGTGGTTTCAGATGATGCAGCACAGAAAAAATACAACTTCCACTATAATCTCTGGGAAATGGAAAAAGGCGGTGCTAAGACCAGATACAAGTGGAATATTGATGCAATCCGCACTTTAAAGCAGATTGAATCAGAAAACAGGCTTGCCACACCGGAGGAACAGAAAGTTTTGTCGAAGTTTGTCGGCTGGGGCGGACTGTCACAGGCATTTGACGAGGAAAACGCAGGCTGGAACAAACAGTATGCAGAGCTGAAAGAACTTTTATCTGATGAGGAATACAGTGCTGCAAGGGCAACAGTAAACAATGCCTTTTACACTTCACCTGAGATTGCCATGTGCATAAATTCGGCACTTGTCCAGTTTGGTTTCAGAGGCGGCAATGTATTAGAGCCATCTATGGGTATCGGTAACTTCTTTGGGAGTATGCCGGCACCTATGCAGAGAAGTAAGCTGTATGGGGTGGAGCTTGACAGCATTTCAGGAAGAATTGCAAAGCAGCTTTATCAGAATGCCAATATCAGTATCACAGGATTTGAAAATACCACTTATCCGGATAACTTCTTTGATGTGGTTGTCGGGAATGTGCCATTTGGAGATTACAAGGTATTTGATCCGAAGTACAACAAGTATAACTTCCGTATTCATGATTATTTTCTGGCAAAAGCACTTGATCAGGTAAGACCGGGTGGCATGGTTGCTGTAATTACCACAAAGGGAACACTTGATAAGGCAAATCCTACTATCCGAAAGTATCTGGCTGAAAGAGCAGAACTTGTGGGAGCAATAAGACTTCCAAATACTGCATTTAAAGACAATGCTGGAACCGAAGTGACAGCAGATATCTTGTTTCTGCAGAAGAGGGAGAGAAAGATTGATATTGAGCCGGACTGGGTACACCTTGGTGTGACTGAGAATGGCATTGCAGTCAACTCTTATTTTGCAGAGCATCCGGAAATGATGCTTGGGGCTATGGAGTATGATACGAGGATTTACGGACAGGACAGCAGGTATACAGTCTGTGTGAATGATGATGAGAACTTCAATATGTATGAAGCACTAAACAAAGCTATCAGTAATATCAAAGCACAGATGACAGATTTTGAGAGAGTGGCAGATGAGGCGGAGCAGACGGAGGAAGTTATCCCGGCTGATCCGGATGTGAGAAACTATACTTACACATTTTTTGAAGGAAAGCTCTATTACAGGGAAAATTCCGAGATGGTAAGAAAAGAAGTATCACAGGTTGCCGAGGAGAGAATCAGAAGTCTTGACGAAATCAGACAGATAACAAGAGAGCTGATTGATATCCAGATGGATGGCTGCAGCGAGGAGGAGCTTTCTGATAAGCAGAGACTTCTTAATGTAAAATATGATGCCTTCGTAAAGCAGTATGGAGCCATTACTTCAAAAGCAAACAGAATAGCATTTCGAGATGACAGCGATTACCCACTTCTTTGCAGTCTTGAGGAAGTAAACGAAGACGGGGAGGTGAAAAAAGCAGATATGTTTTATAAGCAGACGATTAAGGCAAAGACTGTCATAGACAGGGTTGAGACTGCTGTGGAAGCATTAAATGTATCCGTCAATGAATTTGGATATGTAAATCTTGCCTATATGCTTTCTATCTATGAGCCGGATATTACAAATGCAAAGGATGAACTTGCGGAAAAAACAGGACAGGTAGCGGATGAGATAACGCTAAGTGATGATGCTTTGGCAGAGCTTAGAAGGGCAGTTCTTGTTGAGGAGCTTGAGGGACTGATTTTCTTAAATCCCGACCGCTACAATGAGAATAATCCCGATGCAGGCTGGGAGACAGCAGACGAGTATCTGTCCGGCAATGTAAGGGATAAGCTGCGTGTGGCAAAAGCTATGGCAGCAGATACAGATAATCCACAGGCTGAGAGATTTGCGGGAAATGTGGCAGCACTTGAAAAAGTACAGCCGGAATGGATAGAGGCATCCGATATTGATGTAAAGATTGGTACGACATGGATTGAGCCTTTGGACTATGAGCAGTTTATCTATGAACTTCTCAATACGCCAAGGCGTGCAAGGGCAGTCAGAAGCCAGTGGTACAATTCCGGTATTCAGGTGCATTTGAATAAGATGAGCATGGAATGGTTCATCGAGAATAAGAGTATGGATAAGCATTCAGTGGCAGCTACTAAGACTTATGGTACAAGCCGCATGGATGCTTATTCTATTTTTGAGGATACACTGAATCTAAAGACTGTAACAGTAAGGGATAGGATTGATGATGGTGATGGCAGGTATCATTATGAGGTCAATAAGAATGAGACAATGCTTGCAAGAGAAAAGCAGAATATGATTAAAGAGAAGTTCAAGGAATGGCTGTTCTCAGAACCGGAACGCAGACAGAAATATGTGGAGTATTACAATAACACATTCAACAATATCCGCCTGCGTGAGTATGACGGAAGTCATCTGCAGTTTCCGGGAATGAATCCGGCGATTGAGTTAAAGCCTCATCAGAAAAATGCTGTGGCAAGAATCCTTCTCGGAGGTAATACGCTTCTTGCCCACTGCGTAGGAGCCGGAAAGAGCTTTGAGATGATGGCAGCGTGTATGGAACAGAAGAGACTTGGACTTGCCAATAAGACAATCATGGTGGTTCCAAAGCCACTTATCGGGCAGACTGCAAGTGAGTTTTTAAGACTTTATCCGTCAGCAAATATTCTTGTTGCAACAGAGCGTGACTTTGAAAAGAGCCGCAGAAAGCAGTTTGTGTCAAGGATTGCAACTGGGGATTATGACTGCATTATCATGTCACACTCGCAGTTTGAGAAAATCCCAATCTCCGCAGAGAGAAAGGAGCGAATGCTTAACGAGCAGATTGATGAAATCAGCTATGCGATTGATGAGATGAAGGAGCGTAACGGAGAGCGATGGACTGTAAAGCAGATGGAGAGCCAGAAGAAAAAACTGGAGGAACAGCTGAAATCTCTATCTGATGAGAGCAGGAAGGATGATCTTATTACTTTTGAGGAGCTTGGTGTGGATTCTATCATGGTAGACGAGGCACATAATTTTAAGAACCTTGCGATTTTTTCCAAGATGAATAATGTGTCAGGTATCAGCAGTAGCGGAGCTAAGAAGTCAACGGATATGCAGCTTAAATGCCAGTATCTATCAGAGATAAATGATGGCAGAGGCATTGTATTTGCAACAGGTACACCAATATCCAATACCATGTGTGAGATGTATGTCATGCAGCTTTACTTACAGAAAGCGGCACTTGAAGAGATGGGGATTTATCACTTTGATTCATGGGCAGCAAACTTTGGTGAAGTGACAACAGCACTTGAGCTTACTGTAGAGGGAAGCGGATTCCGTTTTAAGAGCAGATTTAATAAGTTTACGAATCTGCCGGAGCTTATGAATATCTTCCGTGAGGTAGCAGATGTGCAGACCGCAGACATGCTTGACCTTGATGTGCCGGCACTTCGTGGTGGGAAGCCTATCATAGTGGAGTCAGAGCCTGACTGGTATGTAAAGCAGGTTATGGAAGACTTTGTTGTGAGGGCAGAGCGTATCAGAGGCGGTGGAGTTGATCCAAGTGTGGATAACTTCTTAAAGATTACCCATGAGGCAAGACTTCTTGGAACAGATGCAAGACTGATTGATAAGGATGCACCAAATAATCCGGATGGAAAGCTCAATAAGGTAGCGGAGAATGTCTGGAAAGAATATGAGAAAGGAAATGCCAACGGTCATATAGGCTGCCAGCTTATTTTTTCGGATATCGGCACACCGGGACCGGATAAGGACTTTACCATCTATGATTATCTGAAGGAAACACTTATCCAGTATGGTATTCCGGCAGATGAGATAGCATTTATCCATGATGCCAAGACGGATGCACAGAGGGACGCACTTTTTAAGGAGATGAGGACAGGTAAAAAGAAGGTTCTTATCGGTTCAACAGATAAGTGTGGAACAGGTGTCAATGTGCAGACACACCTTGTTGCAATGCACCATGTCGATTGTCCGTGGAAGCCTTCTTCTATTGAACAGAGGGAAGGACGAGGCATACGGCAAGGCAACGAAAATGAAGAGGTTGCAATCTACAGATATGTCACCAAAGGAACCTTTGATGCATACAACTGGTCGCTTGTGGAAAATAAGCAGCGTTTTATCAGTCAGGTAATGACAAGCAAGGCGGTAAGCCGAAGCTGTGAGGATATCGACGAGGCAACACTTTCCTATGCAGAGATTAAGGCGGTTGCTACAGGCAATCCTTTAATCAAGGAAAAGATGGAGATTGACAATGATGTACAGAGATTGAAGCTGTTAAAAGCATCGTATGACAATCAGAGGTATGGCTTGCAGGATAACTTTATGATCAGGTATCCGAAGCTGATTAAGACAGCAACGGAAAAGCTTGCCAATGTAAGGGAAGATGTAAAGGAAAGGGATAAGGAACTGATAGAAAATCCTGACTTTGCAATCACCATTGGCAAGGCTACTTACACAGAGCGAGTGGATGGTGGAACGATGATGCTTGAAGCAATCAGCAAGTGTAAGACAGGTGAGACAACAGCTATCGGCAGGTTTCATGGATTTGAACTGCTGGTGGAAAAGAACTTCCTTGGCATCAATTATATGGTGCTTCGTGGAAAGACTGAGTATAAAGCTGAGCTTTCCACAAGTCCTGTCGGCAGTATGGTGAAGCTGGAAAACCTGTTCAACGGACTTCATGAGAACATTGATTTCTTAGAAAAGAAGATTGAGCAGTACCAGAATGACCTTGAAGCGTCAAAGACTGAGTATGACAAGCCATTTGCGTACAGTGAGGAACTGAATGAGAAGATGGCAAGGCAGTGTGAACTGAATGCCCAGCTAGACCTTGAAAATGCAAAGGCTGTGGATGCAGACCTGAGCGGACCGGAGGAACAAAGAGAAGCAGATGACAGGATAGAATCTGCAGCAATTGTTGCAGAGGATAAAGGTGCTTATCCAGCCGACAGAGAGGGCAGAACACGATAGGAGAGTGAGTAATATGAGCATAAGAAAAGTGGTCGCAGGACTACTGATTACAGCAGGGATTGCCATTATGGCAGTCCCTTTTTTCTGGAGGGCAACCGGAGAAAAACAGACAGAACAGCTCATAAGTGAATTTGAGCAGACATTGGAGGATGATTACGATGAAGAAACAGATGTGGAGGAAGAGCAAACCTCCATTAGTGAAGAGGATGAAGCCATTTTTAAAGAAGGCGGTGTTATCGGCATCATTGAGATACCGGGCTTAGATATCCGGTATCCGGTAATGGAAGGAACCACAAGTAAAGTGCTTAATGCAGGGATTGGTCATATAGAAGAGACCGCAGGAATCGGAGAGAGTGGCAACTGCGTATTGTGCGGTCACAATGGCAGCAGATATGGCACATTTTTTACACCACTAAGTCAGATATCCATAGGTGATGAAGTGATGATAACCGACAAAAATGGACTTAAACACATCTATGAGGTAACAGAGACAGAGGTAGTAAATCCGTATGATAACAGCATCAAGACACAGGGTACAGAAAAAGAATTAACTCTTTTTACTTGTTCCCATAAAGGAACCATGCGTTTTGTGGTCAGGTGCATTTATAAGGAGGCGGTTATGGATGAATAAGAGATACCGGTTAGGTGAGATAGAAGAGGCAGTATCGGAAATGGAAGAGCTAATCGGGCTTGAGGATGATATTGCAGAGATTGATGATGACTTTCAGATAGTCGTAAGCGGCTGGTCTGTGTATGTCGAAAGCATGAATCTGACACTCAGACAGGGAATAGCCTGTGTATGGGATGCGGAGGAAGGATTATTTATGCCTGATTTTGATGTGACTATCGTGTATGAGGGGAACATTGAAACACAGGAGGGGCTCTATTACGAGCAGGACGGAATGGTCGTTACACTTGGCAACTGGCTTAATGGCAGATTGTCTTGTGAACAGATAGAACAGCTTTGGTGTGAGCTTATCATACCAAAGCAAAACAAAGAGCAAAAAGAAAGCGAGGAATAGCATATGAAGTATTCAATTAAGGTAAACGAAGTAAGGGCAAAAGAGGGCAGCAATATCAAAGGATTTGCAACAGTGGTATTCGGTGATTCATTTAAGATCACCAATATTGCAATCCTTGAGAATAAAGACAAGGGAGAGCTTTTTGTATCAATGCCTAGATACCGCTCCAATGAGCGTGATGAAAGCAATGGTGTGATCTATAAGGATGTGTGCAATCCTATCACAGCAGAGTTTCGTGAGGAACTCTATACCAATATCCTTGATGCCTATGCAAGAATCAAGGAACCGGAGAAAGAGGAGACACAGAAGCAGGACAGAACACAGGAAATGCCGGAGTTTTCCGTAACTGTGACACCTTATGAGAGGGAAGGCAGTAACATCAAGGGACTTGCCCGTATTTACTTTGAAAACAGTTTCATTGTAAATAATATCAATATCGTGCAAGGCAAAGAAAAAATCTTTGTATCAATGCCTTCTTATAAGACAAAGCAGGTGGACGAGCACGGCAAGCCAATCTATCAGGATGTCTGCTATCCAGTTACAAAGGATTTCAGGGAAAAACTCTATAATGAGATTATCTCGGAATATGAGAAAGCAAAGGATAAGAGCAACGAAAAGGCGAGGGAGAGTGCAGAGAAACATCATGGCAATCCCGATAAAGAGAAGGACAAAGAGGCAACACCCTTTCGATAATCAGTAATCAGAGTACAGGGGCGGCCAAGGCTGCCCCATTTACAGAATGGAGGAAACAGAATGGATATGGAAGCAGGAAAAACACTTACCAATGAGGAGGTCATAAGAGAACTTCTCGACTTATTAAAGAAAAATGCCATGAAAGAGCAGGCAAACGATGTATTTGAGATATGCAGCTATGTGGATGGACTGGAGAAAAAGATTGATTCCATGACGGAAGAACTCACTAATATGCAGAACCAGATTAAAGAAATGCAGGAAGATACTTTTGTCAATAATGCAAAAAAGGCATTGTCAGAAGCAAAGGAGCGACTTAATACCAGATGTGAGCAGATAAAGTCGCAGGTAATTGAAGTGAAAGCACAGGTCAAATCAACTGCTAAGAGAATAGTCGAAGAAGCAAAGGCAAAGGGAAGAGCTGCATTATATAGGGTGTCGGAGTTCTTAGGAATTAAGAAAAGAATTCTTGATATCCGGGAAAATGTAATAGGAGCAATCAAGACTACAGATAAGGATATAGCAAAGACAGCACTTCTTGCAAAAGATTTCGTGAAGCAGGGCAGACAGCAGCCAATGCATTTCGTACTTTTGCTGACAAGCCGGAGGTGGATTATTCTCAGAAAGAGCAGAAACATCCCATTACAAAGGCGGTGCTTGCACCTATGAAAGCAGTGAAAAAGATGCTTGTATCAATGAAGCTTCATCTGGACGCTTCGATTGATAAGCTGGATAATCTGGCGATGAATGTGCAGCTTGATAAGGAAAAGCATATAGAGAATACAATGAATCTGAAACAGACAGAGCCGGAGAGGGCAGAAGCTGAGCGAGTAGAAGCAGAGATTGTAAATTCGCCGATGGTCGCTGAACCACAGGAGTATCAGTATAATGCAGATGCATTTGAGGCTAGAGGTGCGGATGAGGTGAAGCAGGAAGCGTCACATAAGGAAGTATCAAAGGTAAGAGAAGATAAAGCCAGATAGATATGAGGACGTGGGAGAGATTCTGCGTCCCAACGTCCGTGTGGGCTTGCTTTTATTCGGATATTCGTATATAATGTATCGTATTGAGTATTATCCATGCGGAGGTGCGGTATGAACGGGATCAAGGGCTATATCTCCATTCGGGAGGTGTCCTACCGTTGGGGCGTGTCGGAGCGGCGGGTCAACCAATATTGCGCCGAGGGGCGGATCCCCGGCGCGTCCCGGTTCGGGCGTTCATGGGCGATCCCGGAAAATGCGGAAAAGCCGTCCGACCCGCGCTTTCAGGAACAGCACCGCGATCCCGACAGGACAAGCATCTGACGGATACCCCTCTGCATCTTAGCATCCGCAAAAAGGAAGTGAACGCTATGACCTGCGATGAGAGCTTGTATCGCCAATATCTGAGCGGCGATGACGAAGGGCTTAATGCCCTGATGAAAAAATACGGTGACCCCCTGACCCTGTATATTGACGGCTATCTGCACGACGTTCACGAGGCGGAGGAGCTGATGCTGGATGTTTTCGCCTATCTGTTCACAAAAAAACCGAAGATACGGGACGGCGGCTTCAAGGCGTATCTCTATAAGGCCGCGCGCCACATGGCACTGCGCCATAAGAGCAAACGAAAGCCCCTGTTCAGTCTGGACGAGCTGACCGGCGAGCCGGACGGGCAGCTGCTGGCGGTGGAGGTCATCCGGACGGAGGAACGAAACCGCATCCTGCATTTCTGCATGGATGAAATGAACCCGGACTATCGGGAAGTCCTCTATCTCACCTATTTTGAGGATATGAGCTACGCGCAGGCGGCGGAGGTCACGGGAAAAACGGTAAAACAGATCACCAACCTGGTGTATCGCGGAAAAGAGAGCCTGCGAAGGCTGCTGGAACGGGAGGGGATCACAAATGCGGAGA
>ERZ791624.790-NODE-790-length-19088-cov-3.990543_pt1 | contig 19088 bp, 15 predicted proteins | sample MGYA00510058_ERZ791624 | MGnify/ENA primary metagenome ERZ791624 (study PRJEB30046, sample SAMN00715158) | human gut metagenome | study: EMG produced TPA metagenomics assembly of the A metagenome-wide association study of gut microbiota in type 2... | reverse complement strand
CATGCTGCTAAGCTTCACCTGCTTTGCATCGGGCGCGCGCTCCCTGAGCCATTCCGTAAACAGCTCTTCTCTCCTTATATCTATGCCGTCGTTTAGGCTCCTTATATTAAATATAAAGTCAAAAACATCGTCGCTGGTTATATCTCTTTATTGAAGCCGCCTTCACAATCTGCAAGCGCCCTCGGGTCAAACTCCGGCTTGCAGCCCGCAACATATTCCGCAAAAAAGGCGCTTTTGTTATATGGGCTAACCCTTTTTGCGCCTATGGACTCGGCAATTATGTTCAGCGCCGTGGTCTTGCCCGCGCCCGAGGGGCCAATCACCACCAGGGTCTCGCCAGCGGCCAGCTTGAAGTTGATGCCGTGCAGCACCGGCTGTGTCTGGCTGGGCGGGGCGGCCAGCAACTGCTCCACCGCCAGGTGGCCGGCGGGCCGGGGAAAGTCCATGCCCTTGGCCAGCGGCGGGAACTCCTCCAGCAACTGGCTCAGGCGCCGCTCGGCTTCCTTCACCTGCGTCCATTGACGGGATGCGGCAATGATCTGGTCGATGGGCGCCAGGGCGCGGCCCAGCAGGATGGAGCCGGCAATCATCATGCCCGCCGTCATCTGGTGTTCCAGCACCAGCCAGGCCCCCAGGCCCAGGGCCAGCGACTGCACCGCCATGCGCAGCGCCTTGTTCCAGCCCTGAATTTTTGCCATGCGGGCACTGGCCAGGTTCTGCTCGCGCACATAACCCAGGTGCTGCTCGGCCCAGCGGCGGCGCAGGTTGGCCAGCATGCCCATACCGGCAATCACCTCGGCATTGCGCAGGTTGGCCCCGGCATCGCGGCGGGAATTGATCGCCAGTTCCCCTGCTTTTTTCAGGTGCGGGCGGCTGACCCGTTCGTTGATCCAGCCCACCAGCATCAAGAGCGCCGTGCCGCCCAGGGCGAACCAGCCCAGCGCCGGGTGGAAATAGAACATCACCAGCACATACACCGGGAACCACGGCGCATCGAACAGCGCGAATAGTGACTGGCCGGTGGCAAATTGGCGCAATTGCTGGAGATCGTCCAGTGGCTGGGCGGCATTGAGCTTGCCGGTCTTGAGGTTGGCGCTGAAGGCGGCATCGTAGATGCGCGGCGACAGCTTGCGGTCAAAGCCCGTGCCCAGGCGCAGCACGACCAGTGAGCGCACCCATTCCAGCCCGCCCATGAAGGCATACATGCCCAGTAGCATGACCGTGAGCATCAGCAAGGTCATTTCGTTGCCGGAGGCCAGCACCCGGTCGTACACTTGCAGCATGTACAGCGCCGGGGCCAGCATCAGGATATTGATGACGCCCGAGAACACGCCAATGTGTACGAAACTGCGCTTGTAGGTCAGCAGAGCACCGGCCAATTCGCCGCGCGCACCCCCTGCCGGCCGGGATTTGCCTGCCGTCATCACATCACCAGCCCTTTTTACGGAAAAAAGAATCCCCCTCCCCACAAAGGCGGGGAAGCCGAAAAGTTGCCTGCAAGTTGCTTTTGCAGGTTTTCCCGCAAACCGCTAGAATTGACGGCTTCCGGAAAACGGAGCCTGGCCAAAACGCACCAGGCCCCGGTACTGCCCCGGTCGGGCGGTGGCTCTTCCCGTCAGAAAATCACCACCGTCTTTCCGGTAGACCTCCATGCATTTCTGGAATGGCTGCTTACGCGGCCAGCAGGAGGTCGCTTTCGACTTCTGCGAACGCAGTCGACGCCTCGACCGAAGAGAGGCTGCTCGGTGCGGTAGCGTAGTAGTCGAACGACACGCTGCTGCCGTTGGCACTCAAGTAGCTGTTGATGACGCTGATGTCGCTTGCGCTGGTGATTGCGCCACCGGAGAAACCACTCAGGTAGGCATCCAGTACATACTCGAAAGTCGAGGTGGCAGCCGCCGCTTCATCGAACGTCAGGTCGTAGATGATGGCGGAGTTCAGCGTGACCTTGTCGTAGTACTGCGGGTAGCTGAAGAGGTTTTGATTGCCAGCATTCACCGTGATCTGCGCATTACCGTCTGCGACGCCGAAGGTGTTGAGCGCCACGTAGTCAACAACCACGTTGAAGTTGTTTACCACCAACAGCGGTTCAGCGGTGTCGAATGCGGTCAGCGTAGCCTGTGCCGGAGAGTAACCGCCATCGGCGGCGTAACCCAGCTTCAGGGTATTCAGGCTACCGCTGGTCTCGAAACTGTACTTTCCGCCCCCTGCATTCACCGTATCCCACGAAAAGCCATTCGTGGATTCCAGCACGAACTTGGAACCGAAGGCACCAGCACCGACGGAATCCAGCCCTTGCCCCGCATACACCTTGAAATCGTAGATTTCATACGGGAGGCTGCTATTGGGAACGTAGATGCTGTTGGGCTCTCCCGCTCCGCCGGTGTGGTAGTCATTCGCCACCGTCAGAATGGAACCAATGCTTGCTGTAGCATTGGGGCCGGTCTGGTTACTGTTGTCATAGTCACCCAACCACGCAGTGACATTGCTTTTCAAAGACATGATGTCTTCTCCTTTTCACAAGCCGGTCGCCACACCGGCGAAATATGCTCTGGTCACCATGACCAAAGCGGCAAACCGTCAGAAACGGTATTCCAGATTGGCCGTCAAAGTGCGACCAGGGTAGAAGTTGTACCCCCATGCTGTGGGTGTGGCTTCCATTTTGTTGGTCACATTGGCCAGATAAATTCCGGCTCTTAACTGGTCGTTGAATTGGTAATTGACAAACAAGTCGAACTTGATGACTTTGGGCCAGAGATAGGTCTCAATAAACTGGCTTTGGCTTGGTATGGGCTGGGTTTGTCCTGCCTGCGTCCCAAGGTGATAATTATTCTGGACATCTCTGTCATACCAGTAGGCAGCGCGTTGCCTACCGCGATAATGCATCGTGCCTCCTAGCTCCAGCCTTCCCTGCATTGGGGTCAGTGCAGCAGTCAGGCTACCCCGAATGGGTTCAATCGTGCCTGCTTCCATCCAGTTCCAGCTCGAATAGCAAAGGCGTTCTCCTTTGCCAATATCGGTGTAGGAGTTTCCTCCATCACTTGTGGTCCCTGTTTGGTAGGCTCTACCACTAGGCACTTGCCAAGAGCAAAGCTTGTTGTCGTGTCGAATAGGCAGAGTCAGATTAGTCCGCACATAAAACAAAGGCTGCCGATACGCCAGATTCAGCTCAACGCCTTGACGAACAAAGGGATTGAGATTATTGACGCTGGCCTGATCATTGCCTATGCCTGGCCAAGGGTAGCCTTCAGCAACCATGGGCCCCCATGTGATGTAGTTGCGGATGCGATTGCGGTAGAAGTTCACCCCTACATCCAGGCGATCACTTGTGGAAAGCCAGCCTTCCTTCTTGTAGTTCATCCCCAGTTGCAGTGAGAGATTCTCTTCTGGCTCAAGATAGGGGTTTGCATAGAAATCTGCCCGGTTGAGTTCTCCATGCATATACATTTCATTGCTGGTAGGCGCACGTTCGCTATATCCCGCTTGTGTATAGAAAGTCAGGCCAGTTCCAGGGGGACTATATGAAACGCCCACATTGGCAGACTTGAGATTCCACTGATGATCTCGCCGTCCTCTAACGGTCCGGAGATTACCGTACTGTGGGTCAGTCTTAATTTTGGCTCCGCTTTCTGCTGTGGCTGCTGCCGCAAGTTCTTTTAACTCATTTCCGGAGTAACCCAAGCCGCGGTAGTATTTTCGCCAATACGATACGCCATAAACAACACCCTCTTGACCAATGTTCCCTTCCGTAAACACCGGGTTCAACACATCAAGCCAAACCCGTTGAAAGCCGATCCCTGCACTCGCTTGCCACGGGCCAGGGCCTTCCGTGCTCAATGAAAGGGCCAATCCCAGAGTGTCTGTACGTGAGTCAGGGTCAAATCGCATTATGTCGACATCACGCCCCTGCGTCTCTAACAGATATCTTTCGTAATACTCTGACTCTGTTTCGCTATCGACCTTTTTTCTGGCTTGCCTAAACTCCAATCCAGCATCCAAACGAAAAGGGCCGATAACTTCTGATTCCAAGCGACTTGTATTACTTAGTTTTATCCCTGTTGAGCCGACATCGGTGAAATAGTGAAGCGGTTGGTTTGCGGAAAAACCATCACTAGCTCCAGTCCAGTTTTGTTTGCGATCCTGTCTTTCATGGAAGATTTGCACTTCAGGATTGAATATCTCTGAAAAGCTACCTTTCCATTTTAAGCTGGCCACTTGATTTCTCAGCTGCGTTCGGACAGACCAAGGATAGTCATGCCAAGAAGCCTCACCATCAACCCACCAGTTATCCTTGGTAGAGTTTTCATTGACGGGAACCCAGATGGACGGCTGTTGGTCTGTTTCGTATTTGGCTTTGCTTGAGAATACAAATAACTCCAGACTCTGGTCATGGTTATCATTGAAATAATGCCGCAGCCTTAACATCTGCGAGTCGGTTTCTTTTTGCGTTCCCTTTAATGGATTTTTGGCGGCTTGTTTAAGCCACTTTGCTTGATCTGTAGTTAGGCCACAATTGCTCATCCCTACATATCCATTCGCATGGTAACGGCAAGGACCGTGCTGATTAATATCGTGAATTGAAGAATCTGCACCGTGGTAAAACCACAGATTTCTACCGTGAATGCCATGCATTAGCTCGTCGTTGCTAATGTTGTCGCCAATTTTATAAAAGTCGTTTTTGCTGTGCGACGCACCGACCATTGCTTCCCAGCGCTCATTGCGCCCACCAAGGAAAAATGATCCGGATGGTTGTTGGCCATTGCTATATTTACTGAAGCCGGTTGAACCCCGAACCATGCCACCAAAATCTTTGCCTGGGCGCAGAATATCTTCCAGATCGAGATACTTGAAATCTACCGAACTTCCCAGGCTACCCAATGCACCAGTTCCTGAACTTCCGCCTCTTGTGACCTCAATGCTCTTCAGAAACTGCGGATCAATAAAAATGGAGCCGGTCTGGCCGATGTCACGTGTGAAGGCATGGAAGTTCTGGTTGATGCCTTCCAGCGATTGCGAAACCCGCCCATGCCCGGCAATACCTTGCACGCCCACCGAAATCTCTGGTCGGGCATAAAGGCTGTTGACCGAAGTACCCGAGATCTGGTCGATCAGATCACTCATATGGCTGGCACCGCGCCGCTCGACATCTTCCTTACTCGCCCCGGTGGTATTGCCGATCTTCTTTTCCTGTTCTTCAGCGGTGCCGGTGACGGTAACCGTATCCAGGGTGATGGCTGCACTACCTGGGTTTTCGTGAGAGCTGTTCTCTTCGCTGGTACTTGTGGTTGTCGCCAGGCCTGATGACGAGGGTAGAGCGGTCTGCGCAAGTGCGGCTTGGCTCCCCAATGCCAGGGCCATCGCCAAGCACAAGCGCTTGGGCCGGAAACGCATGGCGTCTCCGTTAGACACGCGCTCCGACCGAACCTTCTGAGGCTGATTGCGCCTCCCCATCCCCAACCGCAAAGCCATTGACTTTTCTCCAGTCTTTTAATGCTAATAAAAGTGCGAATGAGAAGTAATTACTTCGATAAAAAAAGAAACCTGCGAACCGGCCAAGACCGGCCCCCCAAGTCACGCGCTCCTTCAGGAGTGGTGATGGGTCAAAACATGCAAGTTAAGATTGCGTTTCGCGCAGGAGCTTACAGTCCGCTGTAATCCCACTTCTCTGGCTAAATCATCCCCAGACTCCGCAAACCTTGCTAACGGTTTCCGGAAAAAATTTGACATATCGAGGATTTTTGTTGCAGTGCGATCTTCGTGGCGAGAAGACGCTTCACAGCACGTCGTGCTGGCCATCGTCGTTGCCCGCCATGAGGGTGCCTGCGCAACGCACGGCGCCCTGCGGTATGGCTCGACGGATCAGAGCAAAAACGGGGGAGCGTCTTGCTGAACAAGGCGCGGGCTGATGCCCAGGGCGCATTGCTTGGGCGAGATGCCGGTGTGGGTGCGGAACAACCGGCTGAAGTGGCTGAGGTTGGCGAAACCGCAGCAAGCGGCGGTCTCGGTGACACTAGTGCCGCGTTTGAGCATGGCGACCGCAGCGTTGAGCCGGATGCGCGTCAGGCAGGCATGTACCGAGCAGCCGTAGAGCGCCTGAAAGCCTTGTTGCAGGCGTTTTTCGTTCAGTCCCACTGCGCGCGCCAGTGACTGAAGGCTCCACTCCTGGCCATAGTTCTGCTCCAGCAGTGCGCGCGCTTCGATCAGTCGTTGCCGGTCACCTGGCACAGGTAACGGCATCTCGGCCTGTTCCAGATTTTCCTGTATGAAGCAGGCAATCGCCTCCATCGCTTTGGCACGTAGATAAAGATCGCGGGACAGGCAAGGCCCGGCGTAGCTTGGTGGAAACCAAGATGAACTGCATCAAACGATTGGGTGAGCGGCTGATGTCTCGTACCTTTGAGCGACAAGTGGGCGAGCTGCACATTCGAGCAGCCATCTTGCATCGATTTACAGAACTGGGCCGTCCTCAGACGGCAGCCGTGGCATAGCCACGGCTGGGGTTTGGGGGAGCTTGGCCTGAAATCGATTTATGCAACAACGCCCACCTCATCAGACCGCAAGCGGTACAGTAGTCAGCCATCAAACCAAAATATTTCATAGCTACCAGCGCTTACCCCATAAGCCCTGAAGCCATTTTTTTACACATAAAAGATCCAAGGCTGCAACGCCCACCACCGTTGCAGCCTTTGTATTTTCCAGAGCCATGTACCGCGCAAACGAACTTGGACAGCCATCTTCAATACTTCAACTATGATTGAAATATGCTTCAAGACCAAGTTATCAAATCACTGGCTGCACTGGCCCACCCGGTACGTTTGAGCGTATTTCGTGCCCTTGTAGTGGCGGGGGCTGAAGGGTTGACCCCATCCGCACTCGCGCAACAGTTGCAAGTAGCGCCCACGGCGCTGTCATTTCACCTCAAGGAGTTGATGCATGCAGGCCTGGTCTGCCAGGAGCGCGTGAGCCGCAATTTGTTTTACCGCGCCGCGTATGACGAAATGAATGCGCTCATTGCCTATCTCACAGAGAACTGCTGCTCTGGCGCAGACTGCCATCAAGCAACAGCTGCTTGCTGCTCTGGCGCGGCACAGCCCTGTGGCAAGGAGTGCTGAACATGGGGGTGTTTGAACGCTTTCTCACCGTCTGGGTAGCGCTAGGCATTGCTGCAGGCGTGGCACTGGGGCTTGTCATGCCTGCGGCCTTTGAGGCAATCGCTGCGATGGAGTACGCGCAGGTCAACCTCGTCGTAGCGGTCTTCATCTGGATCATGATCTATCCAATGATGATTCAAATTGACTGGGCGGCCGTCAAGGATGTGCGCAAGAAACCGCAAGGCCTGGTGCTGACGCTGACCGTCAACTGGCTGATCAAACCCTTCACCATGGCAGCACTTGGGGTGCTGTTTTTTGAGTACATCTTCGCCCCCTGGGTAGACCCAGCAACAGCCAGCGAATACATCGCAGGCATGATTTTGCTGGGCGTTGCGCCATGCACTGCCATGGTGTTCGTCTGGAGCCAACTGGTCAAAGGTGATGCCAGCTACACCTTGGTGCAGGTGTCCATCAACGACCTGGTCATGGTGTTCGCTTTCGCCCCGATTGCAGCGTTCTTGCTGGGGGTGACCAATGTGTCCGTACCCTGGGCCACCTTGCTGCTGTCCACCGTGCTGTATGTCGTGCTGCCTTTGGCTGCCGGGGTGGTAACGCGCCACTTGCTGCAGCGCCGCAGCGCACAGGCAGTCAGCCATTTTGTGGCTGCGCTGAAGCCATGGTCTGTCGTGGGCCTGATTGCCACGGTAGTCCTGCTGTTTGGATTGCAGGCCCAGACCATCATCGCAAAGCCCATGGTCATTGGCTTGATTGCCGTTCCACTGGTGCTCCAGACCTATGGCATCTTTTTCCTGGCCTGGTGGCTCGCAAGGCGTATGAAGCTGCCCCACAACATCGCGGGCCCGGCATGCCTGATCGGGACCTCCAACTTCTTTGAGCTGGCAGTTGCCGTAGCCATTTCTCTGTTCGGCCTGCACTCGGGTGCAGCACTGGCCACGGTGGTCGGTGTGCTGGTCGAAGTGCCCATCATGCTCTCACTGGTTGCCATGGTCAATGCCTGGCGTCCTGCTCAAACGTAACCTATGTCCTGCATCACCATCTATCACAACCCCAGTTGTGGCACGTCTCGCAACACCCTGGCCATGATTCGCCAAAGCGGGGGGGAGCCCCACATCGTCGAATATCTGCAAAACCCGCCAAGCCGCGCAGAGCTCAAGGCCCTGCTCAAGGGCATGTGCATGCATGTACGCGAGGTACTGCGCCAAAAAGATACGCCCTACGAAGCGCTTGATTTGGGCAACCCTCAATGGACAGAGGAGCAATTGCTCGACTTTGTGGAGCAGTACCCCATCTTGCTGAACCGCCCTATCGTGGTCACACCACTTGGCGTGCGTCTGTGCCGCCCTTCTGAGCGGGTGCTGGACATCTTGCCCAATGCACAGATAGGCCCATTCACCAAAGAAGATGGCACTGTGGTGGAGACACAGCCAGCAGCCAGTCCGGCGTTACAGGCAACAGATCTGCCAGCCCTGTCCGCCGAGTCGTTTCAGCCCATTGACACCCGACAGCTCCAGAACCCTTTGCGCAGCAGCCATGCCCCACGCATCTTGATGCTCTATGGCTCCTTGCGCGAGCGCTCCTACAGCAAGCTGCTGACGCTGGAAGCCGCCAGGCTTCTGGAGGCCATGGGTGCAGAAGTGCGCATCTTCAATCCGGAAGGTCTGCCCCAGCCTGATACAAGCCCTCCAAATCACCCCAAAGTCAAGGAACTGCGTGATCTGGTGCGCTGGTGTGAAGGCATGGTCTGGACATCACCCGAGCGTCATGGTGCCATGACCGGCATCATGAAGAGCCAGATCGACTGGATTCCTCTGGCCGAGGCGGCCATCCGTCCTACGCAGGGCAAGACCTTGGCGGTCATGCAGGTCTGTGGCGGTTCGCAGTCTTTTAATGCCGTGAACCAGTTGCGCATTCTAGGCCGCTGGATGCGCCTGCTCACCATTCCCAACCAGAGTTCTGTGGCCAAGGCCTACCAGGAGTTTGAAGAAGACGGCCGCATGAAACCATCACCCTTTTATGACCGCGTGGTCGATGTGATGGAGGAGCTGATCAAGTTCACCTTGCTCACCCGCGACATTGCACCTTATCTGGTGGACCGCTACAGCGAGCGCAAAGAAGACCTGGCAAAAAAGCATGCGCAAACGCTGTCACAGCTGTAATTGAGCGCTCCGGCGCTCCCTGCCAGGCCATGGCACCATAAAAACCAAGGCTGCAAGGTCCACCACCGTTGCAGCCTTTGTTATTGCATGGCGATGCATCGCCTCAGAGCCTCCCACCGCCCCCTGCTCAGCAGATGCTGGTGCGCTGAAAACGGTAGGTGCGCTACACATTCAAGCCTCAGCCGTCGATGCTGCCTCCCCGGCACATGTCAAGATAGTTGTCGCGTCATTTATGCCGCTAGACGTGTTTTTTGCGTGATGCTTTCGGCCCTTTCTGGGTTCAAGGCGACAGCTTCAATAGGCTGCCAATTTCTGGTGTGACGGCTCCATCGGGCAGGTCGGTTTTGCTTGGCTTGTTCATACACCTGATGGCGATGAGTCAAGATAACTTTGTCTTGACCCGTATGGCGCTGATGTGGTGTCACAAACTGAATGCCGCTGTGGCGGTGCTCATGGTTGTACCAGTGCACAAACTCCGCCGCCCACTGCCGTGCGCTGGCTAAATCACAGAACCCTCGAGCTGGATATTCGGGGCGGTACTTGGCGGTTCTGAACAACGATTCCACAAAGGCGTTGTCGTCGCTGACCCGAGGCCTTGAGTATGAGGGTTTGATCCCCAGCCAATGCAGCATGGCCAGCACTGTCGTGGCCTTGAATGCGCTGCCGTTGTCTCCGTGCAGTACTGGCCGCTGATGTGCTGGCAGATGCGCAATTGACTCAGCCAGCGCTGTGCGCTGCACCAAGCGTACGGCGTGGTCCGCACCATCGCTGGCATGCACTTCCCAGCCGACGATCTTTCGACTGTACAGGTCCATGATGACGAACAAGTAAAACCACTGCCCAGCCACATGACTGCGCAGATAGGTCATATCCCAACACCACACTTGTTTGGGTGCTGTAGCTATATGTGTGCTCGGTGGTGTGCGCGTTTGCGGCAGCTGTGCTCGGCCTCTGCGCTGGTTTTGTCCGTGGGCACGCAGCACCCGCGCAAAGCTCGATTCGCTGGCGATATAACGCCCTTCATCGGCAAGCATGGGCACGATGCGTGATGGCGGCATATCCGCAAATCTCGGCTCATTGGCCACACGCAAGATTTCCTGGCGCTCCTGTTGCGTCAGTGCGTGTGCAGGCGTTGGTCGCTGGCAATGTTTACGCTGATCTGCCTGTACGGCCAGCCCTGTGCTGCGCCAACGCTGCAGCGTGCGCACATCAATGCCAGCCACTTCACACGCAGGGCGCAACCTCGCTCCTTCACGGTGTGCCTGATCAATGTCCCGGACCAGTCGTTGGCGATGATCCAAGGGAATCATTCTTCCCCGTCCTCTCGCATCATCGCCTCGAGTTTTTTTGACATCACCAGCAGCGCTGCGGTTTCTGCCAAGGCCTTTTCTTTGCGCCGCAACTCTCGCTCAAGCGATTGAATCAGTTTGCGGTCTTGCTTGCGGGTGTTTTGCAGTGCGGCTGCACCATCACCTGACAGCCCTTGCTGAGCTTGGAGCTTCCACTGCTCCAGCTCCTGCGGATCACCCCATGGCTGCGGCACCATTCATTTTTGCTTTGCTCGTCCATCGCAGCGGTGATCAGCAATCCATCAAAGCGAGCAGCAGGCGTCCACTCCTGCGTTTTAGAAGGCTGGGCCAACGCTTCGCTGAGCCACCGCTCCAACGTTGATTCACTCACACCCGTTTGCAACGACACCTGCTGCAAGGAGGCGCTCTCGGGAGGCAGTAACTTTGCCACCACGCTATCTTTGAAGGCTTGTCCGTATCGAGCCACTTGTTCCTCTGTTCGTTTCGCCCCTGATCATTCGATTTCTATCGAGGCGACAACTATTCTGACTCAGGGGGTCCCCCATGTAGCGTGCTTTTTTATGGGGCTTCAGCCGCTGCACATCCACCAGCACCAGGCCATCAATACAACTCGCAAAGTCGGGGTCTATGCCAAAGTCCAGAAAGCGTACACCGTCGGACTCTGCGATCTCGGTGTACTGCTTGTAGAGCGTAGGCACACTGCAGCCCATATGGGCCAGCAAATGCTTCAGGCGTACAAAATCTGCAGCGCAGTGGTCTCCCGTCAGCTGGGCATGCACATCCCTGCTTTCTGAGGGCACGTAAGGCCTGCGTGCATGGGCCAGACAGGCAGCGCCGTAGTGGTTGCGGTAGTGAAAGACGATCAGATCCCGTGCCGCCTGAGGCAGCTCGCGGCTGAGCGATACAGGTCCAAACAGATAACGGCACTCTGGATAGCGCTTCACGTAGGCACCTATGCCAAACCACAGGTAGTCCAGAGAACGCTTGCCCCAGTATCTGGGCTGTACAAATGAACGCCCCAGCTCCAGCCCCTGGTTCAGGTAAGCGTCCATCCCCGGTGTGAATTCAAACAGCGTGTGGCTGTACAAGCCCTGCACGCCATGCTGCTGCAGCACTTGTGCCGTGCGCACCATGCGGTAGCTGCCTGCAATTTCCAGGTCCTGCGGGCACCACAGAATCAAATGGTCGTAGCAGGCGTCAAACCGGTCGAGATCACGTCGCGTCCCACTGCCTTCTCCAACGGCGCGAAAGGACAGCTCCCGCAGCCGCCCCACCTCGCGCAGGATGGGGGAATCCAGCTCTCCGCGAAACAAATGAATGCGCTTGCCATCTGGCGTTTCTCCCAGCAGCTCACAAGCGGCCACGGCCTGCGCCAGCGCAGCACGATCTACAGGGTGAGCAATCGCAGTCTCCACCCGCAGCAAAGGCGGTTTGTTCTGTGGAAGACGGTACAGGTGTTTACGCAGCAGCTTGGTGACGCTTTCAGGCTCCAGCGGCAAAGCACTGTAGCTGCTCGCAGGAATGGGGTGACCAATGCGCAAATCAATGCTTTTTTGGTGTTGCCCAAACATCTCTTTGACCAGAAGCAATGTGGCCAGCGGCTTATAGAGCAGCGAAGCGCCGTAAAACAGCGCCGAGTTACGCCCATCGATGTGAATCGGCACTATGGGCGATCGCGTCTGCCCTGCCAGGCGCAGAAATCCGCTATGCCAGCGGCCATCACGCACCCCTTCAGGGTTCAGGCGCGAGACCTCACCCGCAGGAAAAATAATCACAGCGCCCTCGCCTTGCAGGTGCTCAAAGATCGCCTTGAGCTGGCGAGTGCCGCTACGCCCGCCCATGATCGTGACAGGCAGCATGACACGCTGCAAAGGCTGTAGCTCGGCCAGCAAGCCATTGGCCACGATCTTCACATCTCTTCGAATGCTGCCCACCAGATTGAGCAAGGCCAGCCCATCCAGCGAGCCAATCGGGTGGTTGGCAATGATGACCACACGCCCGTGGCTGGGAATGCGCTCACGCTCGTTGTCTCGCACGGCATAGCTGAAAGCAAAGTGCTCCAGCACCTGCTCCACAAACTCAAAGCCCTGCAGATGCGGATATTTCTGTGCAAAGTGACGAAAACTTTGCTCCCGTAACAGTCTGCGCAGTACACCACGCACCCCTTGCCTGATTCGAGGGTGCTGCTGCAACTGTGGCAGGTGGATGTCAACAAGCTGATCGACAGAGAACATGACACTTCTCCCGCACTGATGAACACGTTGACATGCTGAGCCCTGCATATGACAGAGGTAGGTCAGTCCTGCGACGGTTTGGTGACAGTAGCGTGCATGGCACTACGCCACCGAGCACACTGTCATATTGAATTTCATAGCTGCTATCGCTTATTTCACAAGCCTTATAGGCATTTTTCATGCATAAAAACAAAGGCTGCAACGTCCACCACCGTTGCAGCCTTTGCTACATGCTCAGCCCCGCGAAGGGCCAGGCTATGTTGCTCGATCAGCTACCGATCACGCCACCGTCATCCTTGGTAATGACTACGGTGGCAGAGCGAGGAATGCGCTGCCCGCCATCGGGCCAGTGGCTGTCGCCTTCCTCACCCGGATGCTGAATATTGACGAACATGGTGCGGCAGTCCGGCGTCCAGGTGATGCCTGTGACTTCTGCCTCCTTAGGCCCCACAAAGAAACGACGGATTTCCTTGGTCACAGGGTCTGCACACAGCATCTGGTTATTGCCCTGGCCTGCGAAGTCACCCTTGTTGCTGTACTTGCCATCGGTCTGAATCCACAGACGACCATAGGGGTCAAAAGCCAGGCCATCGGGGCTGTTGAAGGTGTTGTCTGCCGTGACATTCGCCGAGCCTGAGCGCAGGTCCTCGCGGTCGGGATGCACGATGGGGTTGCCTGCCAGTACAAAAATGTCCCACTCAAACTGCTGCGCTGCGGCATCGCCCCCGGCTTCACGCCAGCGCACGATCTGACCGTAGACGTTCTTGGCACGTGGATTGGCCTCGTCAGCCTGGGTTCGCGAACTGTTGTTGGTCAGCGTGACATAGACCTCGCCCGTCCGGGGATGCACACTCACCCACTCCGGGCGGTCCATTTTGGTTGCGCCCACGATATCTGCCGCAATACGCGCGTTGACGAGCACCGCGGCCTGGTTTGGCAGTTGCGCATAAGCCAGCAGTGCAGGGTTGGCCTGCTTGTCCAGCAGCAGCCAGGCACCTGTTCCGGCAAAGTCGCCCTCCACACTGCCTGCATCAAAGCGTGCGACGTACAGCTTGCCGCTGTCGAGCAGGCGGCTGTTATCACCGCCTTTGACATATTTGCCATCAGAGACAAATTTATAGATGTAGTCATTGGCCTGGTCGTCACCCATATAGACCACGGCACGGCCGTCCTTGCTCAGCGCAAACGCTGCGTTCTCATGCTTGAAGCGTCCCAGTGCCGTGCGTTTTTTCGGCGTGGATGTGGGGTTGAAGGGGTCAATCTCCACAATCCAGCCAAAACGATTGGATTCGTTGGGTTCCTTGACGTAGTCAAAGCGCGGCTCATGCGCTTCCCACTGGAATGTGCTTCGCTTGGCAGCAATGCCGTAGCGCTTTTGCTCTGGGCTGCGCAGATCCTGCCCCGCCGTTGTGCCAAAGTAGTTGTTGAAGTTTTCTTCGCAGGTGAGGTAAGTGCCCCACGGCGTAAATCCATTGCCGCAGTTGTTGAAGGTGCCCTGTGCACGCGTGCCCGTGGGGTCTGCCTTGGTACGCAGCAATGCATCGCCTGCGGCCGGGCCGGTCAGCTGCATATCGGTCTGCGCAGTAATGCGGCGGTTGTAACGGCTGCCGGGCACGATGTCCCATGCGCCATTGCTGTTGCGGCGTATGTGCATGACCGACACGCCATGCGCATTCATAGATTTGCGCACATGCTCGGGCGACCACTGCTCGCGCGCCTTCTGGCCTTCATGGCCAAACAGCCAAGTGTAGGCACCACTTTTCTTGTCCACCGTGCAGTATTCGTGGTTGACCACCAGCAGGCCTTCGTCGTTCTTGCCATCCAGGGCAAAAAAGTGCAGCCCGTCGTGGTTGTCGCCCACCTGCAGTGCCTGTGCAGCAGCATTTTCACTGCCGTCGCCCTTGAAGGCTGGTGCGCCATCGAGCAGCGGCGTACCCCACGGTGCCAGCACGCGTGCGGAATAGCCCGGCGCTACGCGCAGCTCATCGGCCGTAGAGGCGGCAATGCCCTGAAAGCCCATCAGTGGCTGGCTGGCCGAGGGCTTGCCAGTCGCAGCGCAGCCTGCCAGACCTCCACCCAGCCCCAGAAACATGGCGGCAGACAGACCTGTGCCGCTGCGCAGAAAGCCGCGCCGAGACACTGCACGATCGACCACGCTCTGAAAATGAGGATTGGCTGAGAGATTGGTTGGAATATCTTCGCTGTCCATCGGCGTTTCGTGTGCTTGCATCATGGGGATCCTCTCCGGAAATATGCGGTTCATTTGTGCCACGCATTTTCTGGAGCCCCCATGACCAAGCTGTGAAGCTACGATGACAGTTTTTTTACATGGCAGCCTGTGCGCTCTGGCGCGTCTGGGCAAAGCGCTGTGCCACTTCCTTGCGCATTTCCTTGCGGATCAGTGCAGCCTGCCAGCGGCGTTTTTCAACGCCCGTGGAAGGCTCCAGCCTGGGAACGGCCACGGGCTTGCGGTCATCGTCCACCGCCACCATGGTGAAAAAGCAGCTGTTCACATGGCGCACGACCTGACCGCGAATGTCTTCGGCAATCACCTTGATGCCAATTTCCATGGAAGACGTCCCGGTGTAGTTCACGCTGGCCAGAAAGGTCACCAGCTCGCCCACATGGATAGGCTGCAGGAACATGACCTGGTCCACGCTCAGCGTGACGCAGTAGCGGCCTGCATAGCGGCTGGCGCAGGCGTAGGCCACTTCGTCCAGTTTTTTCAGAATGGCGCCCCCGTGCACATTGCCGGAGAAGTTGGCCATGTCGGGGGTCATCAGCACCGTCATGCTGAGTTGGTGTGAAGGCAGATTCATAGACCGCAGATTGTAGGAATTGATAGCAGTACAGGCTGATGGCATTTGCGCCAACCTGGCTTTCAGGCCGGATTTTCAGGCCTGGCAGACATACGGGACATGCTCTGGCATACAGTCTGCGCGGCTGCAAGCAGCATGCCTGCTGCAGCCTGGCTCCATGGCGCCAGCAGGCACATGCTGTTGCATATCTTCCAGGGCCTTGCAAAGCCATTGCGAGCAGGCAACTGGAAACTCGCTATAATGCACGACTTTGCTGGCAATACCCCGTCGGCCATACTAGTTCATAGAGACGGGGCACAACCGCTGTTCATGGCTCACAGGCCCGATCTTCCTGAGAACCCGCTGTCAGCACAGATATATCTGGAAACTGAATGACTACCATCCGCGTCAAAGAAAACGAACCTTACGAAGTTGCTCTGCGCCGCTTCAAGCGCACCATCGAAAAGCTGGGCCTGCTGACAGACCTGCGCGCACGTGAGTTCTACGAAAAGCCTACAGCCGAGCGCAAGCGCAAGAAGGCTGCCGCCGTGAAGCGCCACTACAAGCGCGTTCGCAGCATGCAGCTGCCTAAGAAGCTGTACTAATCGTTTGATTAGGACCAGTCGGCCGTAAAAAAGCCGCAAACCCGCGCTCGGGACGCCAGGCGCGGGTTTTTTGTTTTCTGGCCACTGCCACGCAGCAGTGACCTCCACCCCAAGGAGAATGCCATGAGCTTGAAAGCCCAGATTACCGAAGACATGAAAACCGCCATGCGTGCCAAGGACAGCGCACGCCTGAGCACCATCCGCCTGCTGCAGGCTGCGATGAAGCAAAAGGAAGTGGACGAGCGCATCGAACTCGATGACGCCGCCATCATTGCCATCGTGGACAAGCTGATCAAGCAGCGCAAGGACTCCGTCGCTGCCTACGAAGCCGCCAACCGTACCGATCTGGCCGATGTGGAAAAGGCCGAGATGGAAGTGCTCAAGGTCTACCTGCCCGAGCGCATGTCGGAAGCCGAAATCACCGCCGCCGTCGAAGCCATCGTGGCTGAGCTGGGTGCCTCCGGCCCCGGCGACATGGGCAAGGTGATGGGCAAAGTGAAGGCCCAGCTGGCTGGCAAGGCTGACATGGGCCTGGTGTCCGCTGCCGTGAAGGCCGCGCTGACAAAGTAATTGGCCACCGGCCTGAGCAGCCACGCGGCATCAGGTTCAAAAACAGAAGCTGCTTGCGCTTGCCTTGCATATCTTTCAGATTAAAAAGAATCTGAAATTCATGTAGATCAAGTGATAGTAGCTTCTTTTTTAATAGCACTCCTGAATCCCGTGGGAGCCTGTTTGCTGAAGAACTCCTGCAGGAACTCGACGCAGACCCGCACCTTGGCCGAGCGCTCCAGCCGCGTCGGGTAGACAGCCCAGATATTCGCCTGCTGCTGCCACTCGGGCAGCAGCTGCAGCAGGCTGCCGGACTGCAGATCGGCCGCCACATCCCAGAGCGAGCGCAGCACGATGCCATGGCCGTCGCGGGCCCATTGCACGGCCATCTCGCCATGATTGGTGGACAGCAGCCCGGTCACTTTCACGCTGCGCTCCTGATTGCCCGAGCGCAGTTTCCAGACACCGAAGGGATGGTCACGCTCCTTGATGACCAGGCAGTCATGCGCGGCCAGTTCGTCGAGCGTGCGCGGACTGCCACGCCGCTGCACATAGGCCGGGGCAGCGCACAGCACGCGATGGTTGTCGGCCAGATGCCGCGCAATCAGGTGCGGCGCAATCTCGTCGCCCACGCGCACATCGAGATCGAAGCCCTCGGCCGCGACATCGACGATGCGATCAAACACCTCCAGGCGCAGCTGCAGCGCCGGATATTGCGCAATCAGCTGCGACAGCGCGGGCGCCACCACATTGCGGCCAAAGCCGAAGCTGGTGGACACCCGCAGCAGGCCGCGCGGCTGGCGGCGCGTCACATCCACCTCCTGCAGCAGATGCTCGACCTCGTCCAGAATGCGCTGCGCCCAGTGGTAGACGCGCTCGCCCTGCTCCGTGACAGCGACCCGCCGTGTAGTGCGATGCAGCAGCTTCACGCCCAGCTCCTGCTCCAGCAGGCGGATGCGCTTGCTGACAAAGGCCGGCGAAGCATTGTGCGCGGCCGCAGCCTCGGCAAAGCTGGCTTTGCGCACCACGGTGGTGAAGACGCGCAGGTCTTCGGGCGAGGGCATTTTCTGCACGATCTGTAAACAATCAGGCCACGATCAGTCAATTGTATTCAGATATGCAAGGTGCAGAATACCGCAACACATTCACGAGGAAGCACCATGTCCACTCCCAAAAAGATTGCAGTCATCGCCGGCGACGGCATCGGCAAGGAAGTCATGCCCGAAGGCCTGCGTGCGCTGGAAGCTGCGGCCCAGCAGTTTGGCCTGCTCCTGGAGTTCCACCACTTTGACTGGGCGCACTGCGACTATTACGCCCAGCACGGCCAGATGATGCCCGATGACTGGAAGCAACAGCTGCAGGGCATGGATGCCATTTTCTTTGGCGCTGTGGGCTGGCCTGCTACCGTGCCCGACCACATCTCGCTGTGGGGCTCGCTGCTCAAATTCCGCCGCGAGTTTGACCAGTACATCAACCTGCGCCCCGTGCGCCTGTTTGAAGGCGTGCCCTGCCCGCTGGCTGGCCGCAAGCCCGGTGATATTGACTACTACGTGGTGCGCGAAAACACCGAGGGCGAATACACCGCGCTGGGCGGCGTAATGTTTGAAGGCACGGACCGCGAGATCTGCATTCAGGAATCGGTCTACAGCAAACACGGCGCGCAGCGCCTGCTGAAATATGCGTTTGAACTGGCGCAGAGCCGCAGCAAAAAGCATGTGACGCTGGCGACCAAATCCAACGGCATTGCCATCAGCATGCCCTGGTGGGACAAGCAGGCCGATGCCATGCACCAGCACTACCCCGAAGTCACGCTGGACAAGCAGCACATTGACATTCTGACCGCGCGCTTTGTGCTGCAGCCCGGCCGCTTTGACGTGGTGGCTGCCACCAATCTGTTTGGCGACATTCTGAGTGACCTGGGCCCCGCGACCACAGGCACGATTGGCCTGGCACCTTCAGCCAACCTGAACCCAGAGCGCAGCTTTCCCAGCCTGTTCGAGCCCGTGCATGGCTCGGCACCCGACATCTACGGCAAGAACATTGCCAACCCGATTGCCATGATCTGGTCCGGCGCGCTGATGCTGGACTTTCTCGGCCACAGCCAGGGCCCATGGCGTGCCGCGCATGACGCTATCGTCAAGGCCATTGAAGACACCATCAAGAGTGGCCCACGCACCCCCGATCTGGGTGGCACAGCCAATACAACCGAGGTGGGGCAGGCCATTGCCGCCCATATTGCGGGCCGCAACTAAGACCCTCTAAGCCCTGCACCGCAAGCCCCACATAGCAGCTGCCATCCCGGGTCGGGATGGGTGGCGTCCTGC
>ERZ791624.781-NODE-781-length-19260-cov-3.539235_pt1 | contig 19260 bp, 16 predicted proteins | sample MGYA00510058_ERZ791624 | MGnify/ENA primary metagenome ERZ791624 (study PRJEB30046, sample SAMN00715158) | human gut metagenome | study: EMG produced TPA metagenomics assembly of the A metagenome-wide association study of gut microbiota in type 2... | reverse complement strand
AATAACAACATCAGCTTTACAGCACCTGGCAGCTGGAGCTTAACGTCCACGCCTATCCGCAGGCCGATAAGCTGCTGCATGCCAAGGAAAATAATATTTCCCAACAATATATCCTGACAGACGTTGCCCACCTCAAAGAAAGCTGGGAGCAGTCCCGTCTTTTCCTGATGCCTATTAACAGTAATAACGGCAGGATTATCGGTATCTGCGGCTTTGAAATCAGCAGCGTTTACTTCCAACAGCGCACCAAGCAGGCCAATTACAAGGGGTATCCGCTGATTACCGCTATTCTCGATAAAAAGGCGGACAACGAATACCAGGGACAGCTTTCCAATCCGGCATCCTTCGTCAATGCTACTATAAAAACCAGCTTTGACGGCGAACATGAATTATTTACTGCCGGTCAGGAGCGCTTCATTGGCTTCACCGCTCCCTTGACGGTCGGTGCCTCGGAGCACAGGGTAGCAGTCATGTTGTCTGCCGACAGCTATTATCATCTGCAGAGGCAGGCTAAAATGCGTCTGCTGATAATGCTGGGTATTATTCTGTTCCTTTCATTGCTGTCTGCCGGTTATTTCAGCAAAAGATATGTAGACCCGCTGGTAGCGGATTTGCAGCAGCTGCAGCAAAATCCCGATGCCCCTCCGCAAGCCAATGTGCTGGAGCTTAACCAGTTCTTTGAATTTCTGCAGAACCATTCCGAGCAGCAGGCCGAAAAGCTGCGTCAGCTGCAAAGCGAAAACAATCAGGTACAAAAGCAGTACGGACTGGCTGCCATGCGTCTGCAGGAGGCACAGGAAAAGCAAAAGCAGACCGCCAATCAATATATTCAGCTGGAGGAACAGCTTGCCGCCCTGCAGAATGAAATTCAACAGGTACGCCTGCAAATGGAGCAGACGCAGCAAGAAAAGCTGCAGGCTCAGCAGGAACGCGAGCAGGCACAGCAGCAATTCAACTTTGCTCAGGCTGCTTTGGAAAAGGCTATTGAAAAGAAGCTGGAATCCGTCGATCCCGACAGTTATCAGATGTTTATCGATAATCTGGCTACGCTGACACCTAAGGAGGAGGCCATCTTTAACCTTTATGTACAAGGCTGCTCTACCAAGGCAATTATCAGTCAGCTGGGTATCACCGAAAACACCTTAAAATATCATAACAAAAATATCTACGGCAAGCTGGGCGTAAAAACCCGTAAGGAGCTGCTGCAGTATATCGAACTGATGCGTAACGCAGAGCATTGACGCACCAAAGCAAGCAAAAAGCCTCCGGCGAGTTTACTCGTCGGAGGCTTTCGTTATGGTTTAGTGGTTAGCTTCTGTCATAGAAGTATTCTTTAAATAATATTTCTTGCTTCTATTTTTACCATCTGACACAATAATATCCATTTTAGAAAATTTAGCCAAATATCGCCTTGTTGTTGCCTCCGGCATTCCAGCTGCTTCGGCAACAACTTTAGTAGTAACAAAATCATGCTGTTTTGCAAGCGTCATTAAGACATTGAAAAAGCATTTCTCTTTTTCATTTAATTTATCGCTCACTTTATCGCTCACTTTAGTGGTTCCATAATTTACATTCTTCAAAATAACTCTAAAACTACTTCCATCTGAATAAAATATAGGCTTTAAAAACTCATTGTAACCTAGAAGTTTTTCTGTTTCACTGATAATCTTTTTCAGGCCACTACCTCTACGTTCCATAAATTTCATTCTATGAAACAAATCTGCTATAACCGGATTACGTCTCATAGAGCCAATATCAGCTATAGTATGTTCCTGTACTGCTTTACCGTCGAACATCCCGCCAGGTGAGCTAATTTCTACTCTATCATCATACATATCAATATGTACTTCACTACCTAATACAATATAATCTCTATGAATCAGAGCATTTACCAAAGCCTCCGTCACAGCACGTTCAGCATAATCAGGCTTATCAACCCTATATTCTACATCTTTATAAAAACGTACTTTAGAATTATTTTTTATAAAATCAGAGGCACTTCTCAATAAGTATATTAGATTTCCTTCAAACTCTTTATCATCCAAAGCATCATCAAAAACAGATCCCTTTTCCAAACCATTCCATCTTGTACAAAAAACACGTGAATTATAAACTATATACTGGTCTGCAAACAACCTTCCCGCATTAGTAAGATAACCCCTTTTATCTGCAAGGCAAAAAGAAAAATAATCCTTAGGCTCCATTTTCAATAAAGTCCGTTCATAATACGTTGCTTCAAGCAGAGTAAAACTATAATCTTCCTTTTTTACATCACTTGTTAAAGCATCAAATGACTGATTTTTACCTTTCAAAATCAGTTCATTAAGAATGTAATCTGGAGCAACGATGCTTTCGTTGCCTATTCTAACATAAGCCTCCCTAATCCCATCAGCTTTGTAATAATATGGAGTTGCTCTCCCTGCTTCAATAGTAAGAATCAAAACGCTCTTTTCCCGTTCTTTTTCTAATGTGAGAACAAATTGCGGAGTAGGTGTAATACGCGTCTTAATCAAATTACTTATGGCTTCCGCACTTTTTGCGCATCAATTATACCAACAATTTCACCGCTATCATCAACACCAAAAAACAGCTTTCCACCAATACCATTAGCAAAAGCACTAACACTTTTCAACCAACTTTTTGGCTTTTTAGTCTCCAATTCTCTCTTGAAATCACATTCTGTAGTTTCAGCAAGCGGATATAGCATTCTTCAAACATCCTCCGAAATTAATTTGATTTCATTATATCATATTACCATCTAACAAACACCTGTTAAATCCAAGCTTATGACGTAAATATAAAAGTTCAATTCAGTAATATTTAAATAGTTACGCATAACAATCTACTATGTGCTTTTTGAGGCTGGGTTTTATCCTAGCCTCTTTAAGCCTTTTTTAGTGTTTGCTTGTTTTATGCTTACTTTTATCCTGATATTTCTCCATCAATACTTTCAAATACTTATCATAAGCAGTAGGCATATCCTCAATAGACATAAGATATATATCTTTAAACATATCCGGTTCTTTATCTATTAATAAAGCTCCGCTATAACCACCATCTTTAGGGAACTGCGCAATATCACGAGCATTGATCAAGTCGTTATATGCAAACTCTTTGCCTTCAGCCTTTCTTTTTTTAGCATAGCATAATGCGAAATATTCAGCTATAGACTCCTGAGTCCATCCTTGTTTCAAAAATGCTTTTCTACTATAAAACCAGCGTCCACTTTTTGTCATAGTATCAGCATAATGCCAAGCATGCTGCATTTCATGCGCTATAGTGTTTATCAACAACTCCATTCTATCTCCAGCATTAGTGCAATCGTTGCTTATTTCATCATAATATATGTGTATTTCACAAACACCACCGCCTTTAGGTTTAAAATATCCAAGCGTTATAAACGAGTTGCGAAGTACATCCAATGCTTCATCAACATATTTACATATTTCACCAATAGCTTTGTTTTTTGAACTACTTAATTCCTCTAATATTTTATCGTGAAGATAATCCACTTCTTCTGAAAAATCATTATTTAACAGCAAAGAATAGAATTGGTCAATATTTTTGATTTTATCAGTACCGATAGAAGTTTGTCTTACTGCTTCCATAGTCTTTTCTTTTAACTGTTTAATCTGCTTCAGTAAACTATCTTCACCAGGTTTTTCAGGTCCATTATCTATATAAACTTTACATTCCAGTTCCTCTCTTTTTAACACAATATTCCCTAACTCACGAAACTTAAACTTCTCATCCCTAAATTTCATGATTTTATTAATTGCAGCTTCAATTTTCTTTATTTCATTAACTTTAGCTCTACTATTATTGATTACCGGGAAGCCGGTAAATTTAATAGCTTTCTTACCGGCACTAAAAACATTTTCCCTAACTTCTGAATTCGCATTAGTCTCTGCGTAAATTCCTATATTCATATCAGACGGAGTATAATACACAGGCCACCAAAATGCATTTTTCCAGACAGGATTACACTGTTCAGTCAGCACCAATACAGGATATCTGTCTCTAAGATTTTTAGCCAAAAGACCTTCATTATTACCATCATCAGGTGCATCTTGGTATGTATCTGTATTGCCTCTTTTCTTTTTCATGCCAATTTGACGATTTCTTCTAACAATCAAAGCCACTTTATCGCATTGACTAGTAGAAAATAAAAATGGGCTTTCAATATCAGCAAAAACACTGCATTTTGTTTCTAGTTGATCTGGCTCTATCATATCGTAGCAATAACGCAATAATTCTAAAGCTTTATCTTTATCAATAAGCAAATACATACTATCGTCTATATCTAGTCCTTTTTTATAATCTGTTTGCTTACTGCAGTGCAGCTCTTCTACAATCTCATCTATTTTGTTCTTTAATCTTGTAGTTCTTTTTACAGTAAAGCCAACCGGCAAATAACGTTTTTCCGGTAAAATAGTCTTAATATCCGAAGCTGCAATTTTAACTTTTGAACAAGCAATTATCTTATTTCCAGATTCCAGGTAAACCACACTGCCACCTTTTTGTCTTTGCATGCGTTCACGCAAAATACAGTCTCGTTCCATAATATCAGTCATATTATTTAACAGTCTTGCTGTAGTATAAAATCTGGTAACAGAAAGAAGGTTTTCACTACGATAGCCAAACATTCGGCAATGCTGCATAACTGTATCCTGTTGCATCTGTTTAGGATCGCGACCATAGAAAAAGCTAATTAATGAAGGTATAGTTATTCCTCTATCTAATACTTGTCCTCCTACAAAAATTGTCAAAGAATTTTCTAGCTTCAGCTCACCAGTATTGACGTCAAGCAGTTTTTCTATATCTCTATCACTATTAACTTCTTTAATATCAACTTCTGTGATAATTCCTTCCAAATCTCCGTCTTCGTCTTTATAGGCTATTGCTCTTGCAACTTCTTGCATTGACGGTAAGGTTATAACATTATATGCTTTAACAGATTGTGCCAGATCAGTATAAGATATTTGGAGATATTTTTTTATTAAGGAGCTATCTATATCGCGTTCAAGCTCTCTTCGAATAATATCAAAACCATTCTCTATAAAATCCTTTTCATGTTTATGTAATTTTTTATTTATAGAAGCATGCATAACTGCTGACACATAATAATCTCTGCAACCTTCTTGTAACTGTACAATTGCAGTACCTACCAAAACATCAAAAATCCATTTTCTTAGCGCTGGCAACGCATATTTAGCTCCGTTTGGTTCCAAAAAATTTTCTGGTTTTACTACACGCTTATCTGTTAACGCAATATTTTTACCACTATTTTTCTTAGCTCCATTAAGTAAATCCATTTCTTCCTGTGGAACTATATACGGTAAATACATAGCCTTATAATAATCAGCGGAGTACTCATCCTGCGAATCCATGAAGTAATACTTTCCTCCAATATATCCTTGGCCAGTAGGTAATACAACTGTGCGCTCCGGTTTTATAGGCATTATATCTTCATTGCTAAAAGCATCAGGCTGCAAATATAAAGCATATGGAGTTGCTGTAACCTGCATCAACACATGACGTACTTCACTGTTCACACAGCTCTTACGAGCAGCATTTACATCGCCAGATACTCTTCTTAATGTCAATTCATCTTCTTTTCCTTCATATCCTATAGAGGTAATATCAGCTTCATCATCAACAATCAGAATTTTTTTATATTTATTAGAAGCAACAATTTCATTTATCAAGCGAATCATTCTATCTACATTATCAGCTTGTTTTTTTACAACTATTATTCTTTTCTTCTCCGGATAGCGCTTCAAAAACTGTCTTACAATCTTTTGCTTACCGGCTTCTGTAGTCTCACTGCCAAAGTCTATATCAAGAATATTTTGAGCTACAACATCACCAATATTACTTTTACCTGACTTTACTTCAGCAAATTCAGCCATCATCCTGCTAACAGTCTGTTGAACCAATGCTTTACTGCATTTAGTTAAAATAATGGTCATATCAAAGTCGTTATCAAAGCACAAAGACATTAATCCAATAAAAGCCCTCGTCTTACCAGATTGAATACTACCAAGCATCATAATAGGATGATAGTCATCCTGATTAAGGTTATTCAAACACAAAGAACCTAATTCCTCAATTCTCTCTTTCAGCTCATCTGTATACTTATCAGGTTTAGATACAACTATTGTTTTATAAATTCTGCCATCTGTGTTCATAAACATTCTCCTTGTATTTACGATGAATTATCTTTGCTTATTTTGCCAAGTATTTTGCAATAAATATTTCTATAGCAAATTACCATATACATTTATTTTATAACTTTACTTACTAAAAATCAACCTTGTCATAAATAAGCGTTCTATGACCAGCATACTACAATTTTACCTAAAAATAAAAAATTGTAATCTGTTCATTTAACTACTAACTGCATAAAAAATACGCAACAGACCTTAGCATCTGTTGCGTATAAAAATTTTATTTTTTATTTCTTAAATTTTACAGCTTCTGTCGTACCTTCTACCCTACATTACAGCTGCAGGATGAAGAATTCATCTTTAATATTTTTTCTGTCATTGCTGAGGGCAACCAGAACTCTGTTATCAGGCATATTTGCCAGGTTTACACAAGCACCGATGCTGGTTTCCTTATTATCGGTCAAATCCTTATAACTTACGGTACCAACCAGAGTGCCGGTGTTCTTTCTGTAAATCTGCAGCTGCTGCTTGTCTACAGAGGAATCGCTGACTACTAGATATTCATCAGTCAAAGCTATATCGGTTAAGGAATAGATGGCCTTGCTGTCTTCACGTTTTTCCTTGCCGATGACGCGTTTTTGCTTGCCATTGAAGTCATAAACGCTTACCAGACCTACATCCTGAGTGCCGATACGCGCATTGCCGCCAACATAGAAATCACCGTTTCTGTCTGCAACAACGCTCTGCGGAATATTGATTTTATCCTTGTCGTTATCATCACGGCTTCTGGATTCCTTACGTACTGTGCCCAAATCCTTGCCTACTCTGTAGCCATTGCGAAGATCAACCTTTCTCATTTCGCCCTGGTTCATCCAAATCAAAGCCTTGTCAGCATTGCCCTTAGGAATTACAACAAGGTTATTGAAGCGTCCTTGTGCCTCTTCAATGCGCTTAGTTTCGCTATCGAAATAGTTGAGTTTCATTCTCTTATTGGTATAGAAAATGCCTCTGGTGCTGTCGGAAGAAATCTTAGCATTACCGGACATAGAATCAACATTATTGTCCAACATGCGCAGACCATCTTTATCCCACTGCATCTGCACGAGTCTGTCCTTAATATTGGCATAAATCATATCTCTGCCGATAACAGCCACCCTCATACCCTTGCTATAAGTATTTTGCAAATGCAGATTAGGATTATTCTTCAGAGTAAAGAGCTTAAAGGTTCTAGCACCGATCTTAACATCCTTATTCGGCAAATCCTTCAAATCAGCAGCAATAGGTTTCGGTTTAGGAGGCTCGCTGGTGCCTTTGTCGCCCCCGCCGCAGCCGGCAATAAAGCTGCAGGCCAGAAGTCCGGCCAAAATTCCCATCGCAATACGTTTCTTCAACATAACAATCATCTCCTTGTTTTATATAGAACGCTCTTTATTTGATTACGATACGACCATCGCCGTAAGGCTGAGCATATTGCTCGCCAACCTTGCCATTCAGATGATTCTGCAGATATTCCATAATCGTATCTGCGTCGCTCATCATTTCGTCCTGCACCAGACGCGCTCCCTTGAACATCGTGATACCGTCACCGCCGAATTTGAGCATGTAGGATGTTCCGCCCACGGTGTATTTTTTATTAACGTCTAACGGTTTGCCGCCAATCTTAACATCGCTTACGCGACGGGCACCGGCAACGCGCACGAAGTTGCCCTTGGCATCCAGCTCAACGCTGGAAGCAACGGAGCTATCGAGCGTGTAGCTCAGGCCGGATACCTGCATAAAGCAGCCGCTCTCTTCCGGATAGCTCATAGAGCCCATCTCCAGCGCATCGAGAATCTGTTGGCCGCTTGCCTCTAATACTACGCACATATTACCGAAGGGGAAGGCCTCCAGCAAATCGTTGTAGCTGATTACGCCGGTTTTGATTTCGTTGCGGATGCTTCCGCCGTTTGCCAGAACTACGTCGCAATCAAGCACTGCTCGATAGGCATCGGCAACAAAGTCACCCAAGCTGCATTCACGGTTGCGCACGATGCGCTCGCCGGTTGCAGGATCATTGCTGCGCAGCTGTACCAAGGCTTCGCCCACAGGCTGCTTCAACAAAGGCTCATAGGTCTTTATTTCCTGGGCAATAACTCTTGCGATATTGGCATCCTTGCCGTTGGATTCGGTAATCAGCTGGCTCTTCAGCTTGCCGTCGGGAGTAATTACCAGCTCGCCTACAGTTTTCAGCTTAGTGCCTGTTTGCGCCAGCAGCACGTCCTTGCCTACTTTATTTTTAACCATACGGGTGAAGCGCTCGTGGGAATGTCCGTCGATAACAGCGTCTACGCCCTGAGTATTTTTAGCAACGCTTTCACTGCTCCACTGCGGGGTAGTGCCGTCCATGCCCAAATGGCCGACGATAAATACATAGTCCGCGCCGTCCTTGCGTGCCTTGTCGACATTCTTCTGCAGCTGCTTGTACAGCTTATTACCGGTTTTATCCTCGCAGAAGCTGTAAATATACTTGCCCTTCTCATTTTGGAAGAAGGTAGGCGTGGAGGTTGTCAGGCTTTCCGGTGTGCTCGCACCCACAAAGGCTACCTTGGTATCCTCGTATTGCATCATCTTGTAGCCCGGCAGAACCTGCTTGTTGTTGCCTGCATAAACAAAATTTGCGCAGTAGTAGCCTGCACGCTGCAGCGGCACCAGCTCCAAGAAGCGGTCCATGCCGTAGTCAAATTCATGGTTACCGGGAATACAGAAGTCATAGCCCAGATAATTCATAATATCGACAACTGCCAGACCACGGGACAGCTTGCCGATAGGTGCGCCCTGAATAGCATCGCCTGCATCCACCAGCGCTACGTTCGGCGTTCTTGCTAAAGCATCCTTTTTAATCTGCGCCAAACCGGCAAAGCCGATATTATCATTAATACCGCAATGGATATCATTAGTATGCAGAATAACAATGTCATGCTCCAGCGCCCACGCCATCAGCGGAGCGGAAACAGTCATCGCCGCAGTCACCAGAAACAGCGATGTTTTTTTCCAGAATTTTTTCATACATATCACTTCCTTCCAGCTTTTGTAATTATATTATAGGCCCCGAAAAGCAAAAGCGCCCCACCCGAAAGGCTGATTTCGGGTAGGGTGAGCAAAAAATATATGCTTTTTATGACTATTTTTCACTTAAATTGAGCTTTATAACATCCATAGCAAAAAACACAGCCTTCCGGAAGCACCGGAAGGCCGTTAATGTTATACTGCAATATTTGTTCAGCTGAATTAATCTTATGCCCAAGGATCATCCGCTGCCGGAGTTTTGATGCCGCTCAGCAGTCCCTTGTAATCCCACAGGAACCATTCGCCGGTAGAAGCCTTTTGGCGCACGGTCATCGGACGCGGGCTGTCAGCACCGCCGCAGGTAATCATAAAGCGTGCATAGCCTTCTTCCTGATAGGTGTAGGCATTAGTTTTAACCTCTACGGTATAAGGCATATCCGGCTGATAGTTGTTTTCCGGAGTTGCGCCCATGAAGTAGGAGCGCATCAGATACTGTCTGCCGCGAAAACGGTCTGCGAGGAACTGTTCATCTCTTTTAGGTACCGGACGAGGTCCCAGCAGCTTGTTGAGCATAGCAATTGCCTCTGCAGGATTAGTTTCATAGCGAGCCAGTGCCGCTACAGTATAAGCTGCAACCTGCTGAGCATCGGTTTCCGGTCCGATTTCAGCTGCCGATTGCGGCAGGTTTTGGAAAATGACACGTCTGGTTTTTTCTTGCTTCTCCACTTTATTCACCGCCCTGTTAATAGTATTATCAATGGTTCTGTCAATCATTCTGTCTACGCCAATTCTTCTGTTCCAGTCAAGAGCTTCTGCAGATTGCAATTGTCCCGCCAAAAGCATTGCGCAGCAAGCTAATACAATACCTTTTTTCATTTGTTGCACCTCCTCAGAATTATCCTGCGCTATTACAGGCGCAGGCATGTTTCCTTACAAGCTCATTGTACAACGGAATGTGCTAAAGCACCCCACCCAAACTGTCGATTTTGGGTAGGATGAGTAAAATTTTTTTGTTTTTCGGCTAAATTCCTGCCAAAAACGCAGCCCGTACTGCTTTCATGCTTATTTTTCCGGCAATTCCCTGAACAGCCTAAAGCCACGCATAGGATGCATCTTCTCATGGCCTGCATCACGCTTCTGTTCATGCACCTGCTTAGCCAGCCTTTGCAGCTCACGCAACAGCTCCTGCTGCTGCTCAATGTCAGTACGGCATACCAGCTTTTCGCCCGTTGCCGTCAGCAGCGTCAACGAAAAGCTGCCGCAGTCGTGCACCTCAATCATCTCACGCGGCAAATTCGCAAGACGAGATGCCGAAGGCTGGCGCAACTGCCATGGCAGCTGCTGTATTAGCTTATCCAGCGGTGTAAGCTCCTCTGCCGTAACAGGTACCTCGTAAAACTTCAGGCGCTCGCCATCTGCAAAGCACTCACTGTCAAACAGCAGTTCCTTATCGCGTCGGCAAAGGTTAAATGAATAACAGCTTGCGCTGCTCATACCTCTGCTGCTCACAGACAGCTCCTGCCAGTCACCCGCCCTTTCCATAGCCACACCTCCCGATAGCGGACCTGCTGCACAAAGCAGCAGCCCCAGCATTGTCATACACAGCAATCTCAGTAACCGCATCAGCGCCACCCCCATTGCCAAAATCGTGCGCCAGCATCTGGCCTACTCTTCAGCCAAATCGTAAATCTTCCTTACCGTGCCGTCATCGGCAACATTATAAATCAGCCTGCCGCTTTTCTCTACCAGATAGCGCGCATCCTTAAATCGCACCGGATTAGGAGCATCCGGATCTCCCGCCTTAGTCATAGTATGATAGCTGTAACGCTTGTCAACATCAGGATACAAAGCCTTTTCTTGTTCCCACTGATAATCCCAGAAGCTGAAAGAGCCGTTGTTTCTGTCCAGTAAATTAACATTCGGCTCCAGCACCAGCTGCAAAAACAGTTTCGCTACTATCCAAGGCATTTCCGTTTCACCCTGCACAAAGCGTGTACCTCTTTTGTTGCTTCTTTCATAGGTACCGGCCAGGGACGGCAGCACCCGATTATTACCCTCAGGCTCACCCAGAATCCAGGCACCGTACAGCTTGCTCTGTGCCTGATAACCCTGCGGATTACTCAAAGCATATTTTTCATAAAGCGGCATACTATATCTGTACTGAGAAGGATAACCCATACCATTTTCATAGCTTGCAAGACTCGGCACATGCAGATAACCGATAAAACGCTCACCGTCATGCGCAAAACGCACCACACCACTCGCCTCGGTCTCATAGCGGTAATGGTCGTCCTGCCATTCACCGCTGTGCACCTTTAAGCTCATCAGGGTACCGCGCGTAGTCTCGTACACCATCGCACCGCCCTCAACATGTGTAGCAGGATTATACATCTCATAATAGTCCGCCCGCGCAGTCGACATACCGCCGCACATTAACAGCACACCGCACGCCAACGTACTCAAAAGCTTCTTCATAAGCTCACCTCCAGAAAATCATAGTCATTGCTTCCCCAATTGGCAGGCAAAAAGGTTCAAGTAACAGTCAACAAAATCAATTAATATATTGCAGACAACCCTCAGTCATCGCCTACGGCGATGCCAGCTCCCTGTTAGGGAGCATATAAAAGTTCGCAACAACAGCGATAGTTAGAACTGTACATACTATTATATCTTCCCTGAAAGGGAAGGTGGCTGCGAGCTTCAGCGAGCAGACGGAAGGGTTGCGACATGTCAATTGCGACACACATCCCCTTTTTCAACATTAAAAAGGCCCCTGCTCCGCAATATTAACTTACGTCGCAAGGACCTTAAACTCAAATCACAACATCAACCTAAAGCATCATTGCTGCACAAAATCTTAACCTCACCAGCAGCATTCACACGAAGCGCATTCCACAGCTTCGAATGCACATAATAAGTCATAATCAGCTCATCATTCTTATTGTACACATAAATAGCATAATATTCGCCCGGCAGCATATAAGAATTCAAAACACCGTCATGTTCCCAATCACCAGTCATATCATAATCAAAGCGATAATCATTACTGCACAAATCCAGGCCGGTGTTTTCAACATGGAGCTTTTTCAGGAAATACAGTGCCAGACGATAATCAGCACTCGCACCCTCACTAGACTTATACTTATAAGTACCGCTGATATCCGGCTCGCTTATCTTAGTAACGCCTATCTCGCGTAAATCAACCGTCGGCAGCAGCACAACCTGCTTACCCTCATTTACTCTGGCCTCACAGGGAAGCGGCTGCGAAGGATAAGCAAAATGACGTCTTTCCTCGCTATTAACGTCTACATCGAACAAATAATCCTCCAGTACTAAAGTACCGTTCTCCAGCACACCAACGCCCTTGAAAATCGGCGCATTGCCATCCTCTGCATCATAAGTAGCAACAGAAGCAAAAACGCCCGACTGCGTATAAAATAAAAACAGAGAAGCATTAGCGTTGCCTTTATTATCCGCACGTATATACGGATGCACACCATACGGCGCTGCCAGCGCAGCAGCACTCACAAGCAGCAGCAGGCAAAACATCAACAGGCTAAATAATCTTTTCATCGCCCACACCTCCAATTTCCTGCAAATCCGCGCAGCAGCAGGCTTGTTTCCATACCGCTGAAAGCAATACCGAAAATACGCTCCCGGCCCAAGGAAGCAAGCGCTGCAATACCATTGCGCGGAAAAACTCAACTCACAGCCTCAACCCATAGCATCATTGCTGCACAACATCTTAATCTCACCATCAACTGTCACACTATACGCATCCCACAAATTCGGATGCACATAATAAGTCATAACCAGCTCATCGTTCTTATTATAAACATAAACCCCAAAATAATCGCCGGCATCCTTCGGCATATACGAATTAAAAACGCTGTTCGGATCCTCGGCAAAACGACTGCCATAGCCAAACCAATAATCCTTACTGCTCAAATCCAAACCGGTATTCTTCACATTCAGCTTACGCAGAAAATACAGCGCCATAGTATAATCCTCTTCCGCCTGCATTCCCTCAAACCTATAAGTACCGCCGATATCAGGCTCACTCACCTTAGCAATACCCATCTCGCGTGCATCAATCGTCGGCAGCAGCACAACCTGCTTACCATCTTGCACTCTGGCCTCGCAAACAAGCGGCTGAGAACCATAACCAAAATAACGTGTATCCTCACCATGGCGTCCCACATCAAAAGAATAATCCTCCAGCACCAGCGAACCATTCTCCAGCATACCCACGCCCTTAAACATCGGCGCATTACCGTCCTGCAAATCATAAGTAACAACAGAAGCAAAAACGCCGGACTGCGTATAAATCAGATGCAAAGAAGCATTATCTCTGCCATTCGCACCATAACGCATATACGGATATGCACCATAAGATGCTGCCATCGCTGTTGCGCTGACAAGCAGCAGCAGGCAGAACATCAGCAAGCTAAATAATCTCTTCATCGCCACACCTCTATCTCTCAACCTCACTCAGCAGCAGGCTTCCGTCCTCACCGCTGATAGCAATACCGAAAATACGCTCCCTGCCCAAAGAATCGCGCACCGCAATACCGTTGCGCGGGAAGGACTCGGAATCACGCATCACAATAATAATCGGCTCCGTTGCACGCAGGAAATCCTTATAATAAACAGACTGCACATTAAAAACAGGATAGCCCTCCGCGCTCACTTCACGCAAATCCAGCGCCACAACCTGAAAATCAGGGAAATCAACCGAGCTCGTCACCACAGCCTTCGCCGGTTCAAAAGCGTCCGGCATCCGCACAACCTCGCAGGCCGCAGGATTAACATGAGCATCCTTCAGCCAGCACACATGCAGCATGCTTTGTGTAGGCTCCGCCACACTGTTGGCCTGAGCACTGCCCCAACCGCCAAACAAACCAATACCAAGCGCCAATAACATTGCACCTAAAAATCTTTTACGCATAAAAAACACCTCCAAAGTTTTTTACATCATAGCTTAATTTAAGCCTCTTCAGGCATTTTACCTTAATCAATCTCCTGCAGATAAATACTGCCGTCCTTACCGCTTTGCAGAATCGCAAACCTGCGCTCCCTGCCTGCATCATCCTTAAAGCTGATACCATTCTTGGGAATAGTTTCCAGGCTCTCCAGATGCAACACCAGCTTTTCATCAGCCATCAGCAAATCCTTGCTGTAAACGCTCTTGCCGGAAGCAAGCTCCAGCAGACGGAACTCTTCCAGATTTTTCGTACTGCGGAAAATCACATCCGCACCCTTAAAGGGATTAGGCACGGAAACCTGCTCGTACTTGGAAAGATCAACCTTCGCATCCTGCAGCTCATGTATGCCCATGCATTCCAGATACTGCATCGCCAGGCCCTTAAAGCCTCTCTGCTTGTATTCCTTCAACGGCAGCAGCTCAAGCTTCACGCTGTCACCGGCCATCTCTGCGCCCATATCAAAGAAATCATCCGCAGTCATATTCGTCTTTTGAGAAACAGCAACATCAGCTCTGCCCACATTGTTGCGGTAGACATCAAGGCCGTTGGCAGCCGCATTACCGTTCTTTGAACGGGTAAAGTACATATCAACGCATCTTTTATTACCATTCGGCAACAAATCCTCCAGCGCCAGCACATAGTCCGCATTACTGCTGTTGCCGCGCGTCAGCAACATATTGTTCGCCAACAGCTTAATATTGCTGCGTGCCCAGCCCTCATCAACAAATTTTATTTTGCCGTCCACAAAGGTATAGACAGCATAGATATCCTTGCCATAATAGCCCTTGCCCTGATTTTCGTTATCCAAAATAGCAAAAATCAGCTCCGGTACCTTGTCATTATTTATATCCTGCAGCGTATAACCAAGCATGTTCAACGCATCAACGTAACCCATATGGTCCCGCAGCTCATAAATTCCGGTCATGCCCTGCTGCGGCACTTTATCCATATTGCCATCATTCACAAAATTATAGATACCCTCCACCAGCTTGCCGTATTCACGCTCATAGGCAGGCACCTTCGCCACAGCCGCAGCTGCTTCCTCCACCTTCGTGGTCTTAGGCTGCGTTGCAGCAGCCTGCTTATCCGAACCACAGCCATTCAGCAGCATTGCCAAGGAAGCCAGCAGCATGGATCCCACTAAGACATTTTTCCAGCTTTTCTTCAGCATCTCCATCCCTCCGCTTCCCGCTGCCTACTTTGCAGCTAATCTTTTATACCTATATTTTACCCTAAAAAAAACTAAAGCGCCCTACCCGAAACAGTAAATTCGGGTAGGGCGCGAGCTTAAACTCACAAAATTATTGCTTACAGCTTGTTGAATACATCCTCAACCATCTTCCAAACCTTAGCGCGGTCTACAGCGTAAACAATCTTCGCATTCTGAGCACCCTCAGGAGCAGCGCCGCGGAAGCCCATAGTCTGGCCGTAACCGTAGCCGTATTGGTCATCAACATCAACCGGCAGAGTTTCGGATTCCAGAATTACGGACGGATCAATTGCTACTGCTGCTGCCAGAACGTCCCAAATGTAGTTTTTGAAGGACGGATCCTTGCGGAACATCGGGGTAGCATAATGGCTTTCCCACATAGCCTTGAAGCGGTCGCTCTTAATGCGGCTTTCCAGATCCTTAAAATCATTGTGCCTCATCAGTTCCTTGCTGCAAACATCCAGCGGCAGGAAGATTTGCTCCTTCCAAGGAGCGCGGTAAGCCTTTTTAGCGGTTTCCGGATCAATCCAAACGTTGAACTCGGAGGTCGGCATTACGTTGCCTTCGCAGAAGAAAGCGCCTGCCATATAAACAACGCGTTTAGCCAGCGGAGCAATTTCCGGAGCCTTGTCCAAAGCAGCTGCCAGGTTAGCACCACTGCCGATAGCAACGATGGTTACTTCGCCCGGATGTTTTTTGATAGTATCAATGATGAAATCAGCAGCATGTTCCTTTTGCGGGTTCATAACAGGCTCATCATTATAATTTTTGCGGTATTCAGCCTGCCAGGATGCCGGCTGAGGATAGCCTGCAGCGCCCAGATGGGAGTCATGGCCACGGCCGTAAATGCGTTTTTCTTCCTTCATATTAGCAAAACGGTCCTTGCGAACGGTTTCATTAACGCCCATATATACAGGGATATCGGTGCGGCCGATGCCCTCTAGCTGACGGATAGCGGAAGCGGTACCGGTTTCAACCCAGGTATTGCCGATTACGATGGTAACACCCTTCAAATCCATCTTGGGAGATTCGGCAAGCATCATCATAGCGATGCCGTCATCAAACAAATCCACCATATCTGCGTCCAGAATAACCTTTTCACGTGCTGCAGCCTCAGCAGACAACGGAGCAGTCATAGCACCAACACCCATGCACATGGAAAGCAACAGGCAACCACATAAGCTGGTTAATTTTTTCATTTTCATCTTTATTACCTCCTTAATTTCCCAACCTTATTTTATAAATTTCCGCACACTGTGCAGATTTTACCTTAATCAATCTCCTCCAGATAAACACTGCCGTCCATAACCTTCGCCCGAATCGCAAACTTGCGCAGGCTGCCGGTGTCGTCCATGAAGCAGATACCGTTCTTGATAATAGTTTCATAGTCAAGCTCAGGATCAGTTTCAAAGCTTTCCAGATGCAGTACCAGCTTTTCTTCCGGTTTCAGCAGTCCTTTGCTGTAGATAACTCTGCTGCTATCACCCTGCAAATCCAGCACTTCAAAGCTCGCCAGAGAAGTATTGCTGCTAAACAATACCTCTGCTCCCTGAGAGGGATTATCCACATAAACATGCTCATATGCGGAAAGATCTACCCTATTATCCTGCAGCTCATGCAAACCCATGCAGTTAAGATGCTGCATTACCAGTCCCTTAAAGCCACGGCTGCTGTATTCCGCAAGCGGTAAAAGCTCTAGCTTTTGGGCACCAAGGTCAATATTCATCATATCGTCAAAGTGCATGGAGGTTTTTTGGGTAACAAAGGTATCATTTACATCTAAATATTTTCGGTAAACATTACATCTGCCATCCTCAACCTTTGTATAGAATGTTTGTCCCTGACGCAAACTGCCGTCCCGCAGCAAATCCTTCATTTCCAGCACCCATTCCATATCGTTATCGTCGATACAGGTGCGCTTGCTCAGCATATCTTGAGGAAGCAGACGCAGCCGGCTGCGCGACCAGCCCTCATCAACAAATTTTATCTTACCATCCACAAAGGTATAGATAGCATAGATATCCCGTCCATAATAGCCCTTGCCCTCAGGATAATCAATCTGGCCAAAAATCAGCTCCGGCACCTTATCATTATTGATATCCTGCAGAGTATAGCCGACACTGCTTACGCCCTGACCGGGATCATTATGGCCCTCCAGCTCCTCAAAGCCTGTCAGTCCCTGCGCCGGCAGTCCGGCGGTATTACCCGTGGTCAAATAATCGCAGACACCAGCCACAATTTTTCTATATTCCTGCTCATAGGCAGGCATAGCAGCGGCTTCTGCCTTAGGCATGGCGAGCAGCGGGTCTGCTTTTTTGTCGGAGCTGTCACTGCCAATGAGCATTGTCAACCCGGTAAGCAGTAATGCGCCCAGCAAAATTTTTTTCCAGCTTTCTTTCAGCATATCAATCCCTCCGCTTCCTGCTGCCTGCTTTACAGCTGATTGTTTACAACTATAGTGTAGCCTAAAAAGAGTAAAAGCGCCCCACCCGAAAGGGTGATTTCGGGTAGGAGGAAGGGGGATTTGTGGGATATTTTTGAGATTTTAGGTTATATTTCCGCTAAACTTCCGACGTGCTTGCGCAAAAAATACGAAAACCCCGTGTTTCACCGGGTTCGGTAAAACACGAGGTTTGATTTTAATTATTCTCTTTCGTATCAGACTTGTTCTGCCTTTAATTCTTCTATTTTCTCTATTGGCAATGTAGTAGCCTTAGCGATATCCTGCACAGAAAGGCCCATACTTATAAGACGCTTGGCAGTAGCAATGTTCGCTTTTGCTTCGCCCTCACGCCTTTCATCTAATAAACGTGCTTCCATTAGCATATATTCTCGCCTCACTTTCGTATCCAGCTTCAGATAGCTGATTTCATCGTCAATCTGCTTGGTGAAATCGCTATTTACAATGTGGTTGTTTACATAATCATAAAAGCTTTTGATATCCTTGGAAATATCGCCATGCGTACCCTTAGTATTCAACAGCATGGTGGTTGCTTCATCCTGAAGCTCCAGCTCCAGATTTTCAAGGCAACGCTTTTTAAAGGTGTAGACATAATTACCCTTTGCAAAGAAATCAAACACACAGATAAAAATTACATAGGTTGGTGGCAGCAAATCATATTCCTGTCCCTGCTGCAACAAATCAATATCAAGCAGCGCCTGATAATAGCGCGAACGCTTGGGCAGGACAAAGGCTTTGGTGTGGGGATTTTTATTATTCTTTACCTGCATTTCCAAATTGTAATGCGTGTTTTTGTCATCCTCCACTATTATATCCAGACGGATGCCACGGCTTGTGTAGTCGGGTTCAAGCGATTTTTCGGCTTCAATGTAGTTGATATCAGCAATCTTAATCTGCAGTAATTCCTCCAACAGATGGATGCAGATGCGCTTGCGCGACATTACCTTCTTGAAGATGAAGTCGCTTTGGATTGTCAGATTCTCAAATTTTTTTGCCAGGTCTTGCATAAGATCTCTCCTTTCATTTTAGCACAGATGCAATAAAAAATACATAAGCAGTTATCAAGGCGCAAAAAAACAAAAAAGAGCAGTACGCTGACGATTAGAAATCGTCAGTATGTACTACTCTTAGAATGTACCATGTAAATGGCCTTGCTTAAGCTTCTGCAGATAAGGTGTATCTGCAGGATATACTGCTTATTTAATTGTCCGCAGGTAAATCAGCCCGAAGCGAAATTTAGTTGCAGTTTTCAAGAACTTAATTTAAGTTTACTTGAATTTGAGGTAGATGTCAAGAGAGAACACTCCTTGTGCCTGCCCCTCAGGTAAGGTGCCGAACGTAGTGAGGCGGAAGGGGGCCACAAAACGCAAAAGAACCGCCTCACCGGAC
>ERZ791624.779-NODE-779-length-19288-cov-1.965684_pt1 | contig 19288 bp, 19 predicted proteins | sample MGYA00510058_ERZ791624 | MGnify/ENA primary metagenome ERZ791624 (study PRJEB30046, sample SAMN00715158) | human gut metagenome | study: EMG produced TPA metagenomics assembly of the A metagenome-wide association study of gut microbiota in type 2... | reverse complement strand
TAAAGGGCGTTTTTTGGATACTTTTTGCCGCCCTGGGCAAAAAGTATCAATAACAGAAACGAAACCTATAAGTTAAAAGCAAATCACAATTAACGTAAAACATAAAACCATTAGGAGGAATATAACCATGAAAACCTTAGAAGGAAAACTCACCGCCAAAAACATGAAAATCGCCATCGTCGTAGCCCGCTTCAACGAATTCATCACCAGCAAACTCCTCAGCGGCTGCATCGACTGCCTGATCCGACACGAAGCAGCTGACGAAGACCTCACCGTAGCCTGGGTACCGGGCGCCTTCGAAATCCCCATGGCAGCAAAAAAACTCGCAGAAAGCGGCAAATACGACGCAGTAATCTGCTTAGGTGCCGTAATCCGCGGCGCAACCCCGCACTTTGACTATGTATGCGCCGAAGCCTCCAAAGGCATCGCTCAGGTAAGCATGCAAACCGGCGTACCCGTAGCCTTCGGCGTACTCACCACCGAAAACATTCAGCAGGCTGTAGAACGTGCAGGCACCAAGGCCGGCAACAAGGGCGTAGACTGCGCAATGACCGCAATGGAAATGGTAAATCTCTTCAAAGAAATGTAACATTTTCACCGCTTGCCTTTTTGACTATTATGATTTATAATTGACATTGTGGAAGAGCTGATAACAGGCTGTTCCCCATGCATGAAATTTGCAAGCCCGCTAGCAGTAGTTTAGTGGGCTTGTTTTATTAAGCAAGTAAAATTTTTGCCGTAAGGCAGGATAGTGAGGCAGATATTATGGAAGATGTTTTGACAAAGGCTACGGCCGACGGTGTACGTATTTATGCATTATGCACCACTAATCTGGTACAGGAAGCAGCTAAAAAGCACGGCTGCTCCCATCTGGCAAGCGCTGCTCTGGGACGTGCGATGAACGGCGCGCTGCTGCTGGCCGCAACAATGAAGGATAACGAGCGCATCAGCCTGCGTCTGAAGGGCGACGGTCCTCTGGGTGAGGTAGTAGCAGATGCCGAAGGCAGCACAGTGCGCGGTTATGTAGAAAACCCCGATGCATTTTTGCCCCTGAAAAATGGCAAGCTGGATGTCGGCGGCGGCATCGGCGAGGGTAATATTATCGTAACGCGTTATCTGCAGAATGCAGAGCCCTTCACCGGCTACTGCGAGCTGCAGGACGGCGAAATCGCCAGCGACCTGACCAAGTACCTCTACGTATCCGAACAGACACCGACAAGCGTTGCTCTGGGCGTACTGGTTGACAAGGACGGCAACGTAACCGCATCCGGCGGCTTCTTTATTCAGGCTATGCCGGGCTGCACCGACGAGGTTCTGGAAAAGCTGGAAAACAACGTTAACCTGACTCCGTATGTAACCCAGCTGCTGGAAATCGGTTATACTCCGCAAAAGATGATAGAAATTCTCGGCCGCGGTCTGGACGTTGATATTAAAGAAACCATTCCCCTGAGCTTCAAATGCCGCTGCAGCCGTGAGCGCATTCTGGCGGCTTTGGGCAGCCTTGATGTAAAATCTCTGGAGGAGCTGGCGCAGGACAAAACTACGGAAGCACACTGCGAATTCTGCAACAGCACCTATGAATATACTCAGGACGAAATCAAGCAACTGTTGGAAGAAAAGGAAAAGCAGGCACAGCTGGAAGCTGCTAAACAGAATATCAAATAACAAAACTTTTCTTGACAAACGAAACTTTTGTTTGTATAATAAAGGCAGTGAATCGATGAATTTTAAATTTATATATTAGGAGGCAAGCAGATGGACGCAGATAAAAAGAAAGCCTTAGACATGGCGATGCACCAGATTGAAAAGGATTTTGGCAAGGGCAGCATTATGATGCTGGGCGAAGCAAGTGCCAAAATGAATATAGAGGTTATCCCTACAGGCGCTTTATCCCTGGATATTGCTCTTGGTGTCGGCGGTATTCCGCGCGGACGTGTTATTGAGATTTACGGTCCAGAATCTTCCGGTAAAACTACCGTTGCTTTGCATATGATTGCCGAAGCTCAGAAGATGGGCGGCTATGCGGCATTTATCGATGCGGAGCATGCATTGGATCCGGAATATGCCCGTCATCTGGGTGTAGATATTGACGATCTGCTGATTTCTCAGCCGGATAACGGTGAACAGGCATTGGAAATTGCTGACGCACTGGTACGCAGCGGCGCTATTGATATTATCGTTATCGACTCCGTTGCAGCTTTGGTTCCGCGTGCCGAAATCGAAGGCGAAATGGGTGATTCCCACGTAGGCCTGCAGGCACGTCTGATGAGCCAGGCTCTGCGTAAGCTGACAGGTCTGATTTCCAAATCCAAATGTGCTACTATTTTCATCAACCAGATCCGTGAAAAGGTTGGCGTTATGTTCGGTAATCCGGAAACCACTACCGGTGGCCGTGCACTGAAATTCTACTCTACCGTCCGTATGGATGTGCGTCGTACCGACACGCTGAAAAACGGCACCGATGTTATCGGCAGCCGTACCCGTGTTAAGGTTGTCAAGAACAAGGTAGCACCTCCGTTCAGACAGGCTGAGTTTGATATTATGTATGGCAAGGGCATTTCTCATGAAGGCTGCCTTGTTGATCTGGGCGCAGACCTTGATATTATCAACAAGAGCGGTGCCTGGTATTCCTACGGTGATATCCGTTTAGGTCAGGGCAAGGAAAAGGTTAAAGACTTTTTGCGTGAGAATCCGGAAATTGCCCAAGAAATCGAAGCTAAAATCCGCGCAGTGACGATTGCCAAGAGCGATAATAAGGAAGCAGCTGAGGAGCCGTTGCAGGATGTGGAGTCGATCTTTAAGGAATAAGAAAAAGGAAGAAGGCTTTACCGGCGCGCAGCAGGTTTATGACTGCGCGCTGGATTTATTGTCTTACCGTGATTACAGCCATAAGGATATGGTGGAGCGCTTGCAGCGCAAGGGTGCAACTAAGTCACAGGCGCTGGAGGCGGTGGCCAAGCTGGAGGATTACGGTCTGCTGAACGAGGAGCGTTACGCCCAAAGGGTGTACGAAGCATGGCTGGCCAAACGCTATTACGGCAGACAGCATCTGCAGCTGGAGCTGACCAAGCGCGGCATACGCCCGGATGTGGCTGCGGAAATTATGGAACGCTTTACGCATGACATTGAAGAGCAGCAGGCGGAGAACGCAGCGCAGCTTTTCGTGCAGCGCAATCAGCGCAAGCTAACAGCAGAAACTGATAACAAAAAAATATATGCGGCTGCGGGACGCTTTATGGCGGCCCGTGGCTTTTCATCAAGATATGTGCACATTATATTGGGTAAATTGCATTTTTCAGACAATATATAGCGGTTAAACTTGACAATTTTGTTAAAGATACACTATAATGTAGTTATCCAATCGTGTTAATATTTACGATTTTCACGAGGCGACGCGTAAAGCGGTTGCCTTATTTTTTGCCCTATTTCAGAATAGATAATACAGTGATTTATTATAGATTCAACGGAATAAGGACATCTATAGCAGACGCAAACAGGCGCCTGCTGTTACTATGCAAAAAAATCTTGGAAAAATCTACATTTAGGAGGTGAGGACGATTTTAGAAATTATCGGTACAGCTGTTGTTGTTGGTCTGGCCGGCGGTGCGGTAGGTTATCTGGTTCGCAAAAATGTTGCTGAAGGTAAAATTGCTACTGCAGAAGAGCAGGCTATCCGTATTGTACAGGATGCGGAGCAGACCGGCGAAGCAAAACGCAAAGAAATCATGATGGAGGCTAAAGAAGAAATCCATCGTCTGCGTTCCGAAATGGAGCGTGAAAATAAAGACAGACGTAACGACCTGCAGCGTCAGGAGCGTCGTCTGCTGCAAAAAGAAGAAAATCTGGACCGCAAAATCGAATCCTTCGAACGCAAAGAAGAAAAGCTGGCTTCCAAAGAACAGCGCCTGAACGCTGCTCAGGAGAAGGCTGATGCAATGCTGGAAAAACGTCAGGTTGAACTGGAGCGTATTTCCGGACTGACCAGTGACGAAGCAAAGCAGGAGCTGCTGCAATCCCTCGAGGAAGAGGTTAAGCATGAATCTGCTATGATGGTTAAGGATCTGGAGCAACAGGCTAAGGATGAGGCTGACCGCAAGGCAAGAGAGATTATCTCCCTGGCAATTCAGCGTTGTGCAGCAGACCATGTAGCGGAAACCACCGTTTCCGTAGTAGGCCTGCCTAACGATGAAATGAAGGGCCGCATTATCGGTCGTGAAGGCCGTAACATCCGTACTCTGGAAACCCTTACCGGCATTGATCTTATTATCGATGATACTCCGGAGGCTGTTATTATTTCCGGCTTCGATCCGGTACGCCGCGAGGTTGCCCGTATCGCTCTGGAAAAATTGATTAATGATGGTCGTATTCATCCGTCCCGCATTGAGGAAATGGTTGAAAAGGCACAAAAAGAGGTTGAGCAGAAAATTAAGGAAGCCGGCGAACAGGCTACCTTTGCTGTCGGTGTGCATGGTCTGCACCCCGAACTGATTAAGCTGCTGGGCCGCCTGAAATATCGTACCAGCTATGGTCAGAACGTCCTGAACCATTCTGTTGAGGTTGCCAACCTTGCAGGTGTAATGGCTTCTGAGCTTGGTGTTGACGTTGTTCTGGCTAAACGTGCCGGCCTGCTGCATGATATCGGCAAGGCTATTGACCATGAAATGGAAGGCTCTCACGTTGAAATCGGCGGCGAAATTGCCAAGAAGTTCCGTGAGTCCGACCTGATTGTCAATGCTATTTTGGCGCATCATGGCGACTGCGAGCCTAAGAGTGTTGAAGCTGTCCTGGTATCTGCCGCTGACGCAGTATCTGCTGCCCGCCGGGTGCAAGACGCGAAACTCTGGAAAGCTACCTGAAGCGTTTAACTCGATTGGAAGAAATTTCTGAGTCCTTTGAGGGCGTTGAAAAATGCTATGCCGTACAGGCTGGCCGCGAAATCCGCATTATGGTTAAGCCGGATGTTATCGATGATGCTTCCGCTGTGCTTCTGGCACGCGATATCTCTAAGAAGATTGAAGCTGAAATGGAATATCCCGGTCAGATCAAGGTTGTTATTATCCGCGAAACCCGTGCTGTTGATTACGCAAAATAACGAAATTCCTGAAAGAGCTGCTTTTGCAGCTCTTTTTTTGCGCCTTAGCAGGATTATAGGAATTGCTGTCGAATATATATACTTGGAATTTTTTTGACAGGTGCGCCGGTTGAGGCCGGTGCTGAAAAGGGAATGCCGGTGAGAATCCGGAGCAGTCCCGCTACTGTAAGCGGAGCCCAGGCAATTATGTCACTGACGCAAGTTGGGAAGGCGCTGAGGGCGATGAAGCTAAGCCAGGAGACCTGCCTGTTACGAAGCTTGGAGCCTACGGGAGATAGGCTGGCTTTGGTATGCGTAAATATAGAATTTTTTGCTGCAGCTGCATTTTGTGAATCTCCCGCAAGGGAGCTTTTTTCATATATGCATAAAATGAAAAGCATGCAGCTTACAAAAACGAAGGGAGGTTGAAATATGCCTGGAAAAATCATTATGGTTACCGGTGGAGCACGCAGCGGCAAAAGCGAATTTGCAGAACGCTATGTATTGCATTATTCTCCCAAATGCGATTACGTTGCTACGGCAGAAATCTTAGATGAGGAAATGGCGGAGCGCGTGCGTCTGCACCGTGACGTCGTGATGCGCGTTGGATTAATCACGAAGCGCCTTATCATGCCGAGCGCACGCTTGAAGCGCTGTCAGCGGAAACAGGAGCGGTTCTGTTTGACTGCCTTACTGTTTATATGTGTAACCTGCTTTATGGCAAGGATGCGCCGGAGGGTGAATTCCTGGAGCGCTGTCAGGTAGTATTTGATGAAATTGACAAGGTGCTGGCAGCAGCACGTAATTGCGGCAAAATCGTTGTCTTTGTTACGAACGAGGTGGGCAGCGGTATTGTGCCGGATAATCAGATGGCGCGTGAATACCGAGACCTTGCCGGCTGGGTTAACCAGCGTGTGGCAAAGGAGGCTGACCACGTTTATTATTGTGTAGCTGGTCAGGCCGTTGACGTAAAAAAATTGGCTTTTAAATTTGAGGATGAAGGAGAATAACGACTGATATGGAGAAAATCATGATACCTGCCCTGGATGAAGAACGTATGCAGGAAGTGCGGGCAGGCTACGCTAAGATAGACAAGCCGGCAGCTAATCTGGGCAAGCTGGAGGATATGGTTGTAGGTCTTGCCGGTATGCTCGGCAAGGAATTACCGGATAAATTAAAGACGGCGATGGTTCTGATGTGCGGTGACCACGGTATTGCCAAATACGGTGTCAGCGCTTATCCGCAGGAGGTTACGCGCCAGATGATTAACGGCTATATGCGCGGTACTGCCGGTGCTACCGTGCTGGCACGTCATGCGCACGCTGATGTTTTCGTCTGCGATGTAGGCACTGCCTTTGATTTGAGCGATTTGCCAAAGGTATATCAAAAAAAGGTGGCTTGGGGAACCGAAGACTTCACCCAAGGTCCCGCTATGACTCGTGAGCAGGCCGAAAAGGCTATTGCCGTTGGCATGGAAATGGCTGATATGTGCATCGACCAGGGCTATAATATGCTTTATACCGGTGAAATGGGTATCGGCAATACAACCTCTACCTCCGCTATTGCCAGCGCCTTTCTGGGCCTGGACCCGCAGCTGACTGTCGGTCGTGGCAGTGGTATCAATGACGAACGCATGAAGATTAAACGTCAGGTTGTTATCGACGGCCTGGCAAAAAATATGCCGAAGCAGGGCGATGCAATGGATATTCTCTGCAAGGTCGGCGGCTATGACCACGCAGGTCTGGCCGGTGTTATTATCGGCGCAGCCCGCCGCCGTGTACCGACAATGGTTGACGGTGTCAATGCCACGGCTGCAGCACTGTTGGCCTACGGCCTCTATCCGCAGTGCCGTGATTATATGCTCTGCTCGCATCTGAGCAGCGATATTTCCCACAAGAAAATGCTGGAGCTGCTGGAGCTTTCGCCGATTGTGGATGCCGGTATGCGCCTGGGCGAGGGCACTGGTGCCTCCTTGGCTATTGTTGTGCTGCAGGCAGCAATGGACGTGTATAATCATTTAAGCAGGTGATGTGATGCGTGATTTTGTAACTTGTCTGGAATTTTTGACGAAAGAATCCGCTTTTCCAACCGCACGGACTGGCATGATGACGATTTCAGCCGCAGCGTGCCGTACTTCCCTTTGGTCGGCCTGGTAATGGGCGTTTTTATGGGTGCGGTAAATTACGGCCTGTATTATCTGCACACACCTGATTTAATGCGTGCGGTGATGCTGGTGCTGGCGGAGCTGATTATTATCGGTGCGCTGATGTATGACGGCTTTATGGATACCTCCGACGGTGTTTTCAGTGCCCGTGACCGCGAACGTATGCTGGAAATCATGAAGGACAGCCACGTAGGCTCCAATGCCGTTATCGCGCTTGTCTGCCTAGTGCTGCTGAAGGTGGCTGCCTATACCACGCTGTCGCCGGTAAAATTATCTTTTGCTCTGGTTGCCGTTTTCGTAGCAACGCGCACCTTTATGGTTACCTACATCGTCAACTATAAGTATGCACGTAAAACCGGTATCGGTCATATGTTTAAGGCCTATGCCAAGCCTATGTACACCTATATTGCCTTTGCACTTTGTCTGGCGCTTGTCGCAGCCTGCGGTCTGCCGTATCTGTATACGGCAATAGCGGCCTTCGTTATCTGCCAGGGCATTGCGCATTTCCTCAGCGGTCAGCTGGGCGGTCTTACCGGTGATACATATGGCTTTTTGACGGAATGCGGTGTAGTGGTTTACCTGATGCTCGCAACCTATATAATCTGATATATTTCCCCGGCAATATTTTGCCGAATTCCAAAAGAGAAAGAAAGGAAAAATGCTATGCATATAGAAGAAATAATCCAAAAGATTGTGCCTGCCGACAGAGGCTGCATGAAGCTGGCGCAGACACGCTTTGATAATCTGATTAAGCCTGTCGGCAGTCTGGCCAAGCTGGAAGAAATGACCTCGCGCTATTGCGGTATCAAGGGCATTTACGAAAAAGAGGATTTAGATTATCCTAAACGAGATTTGCTGGTGTGGTGCGGTATCGAAGAGGCTGCCCAGGCCGAAAAAATTATGCACGCCAATGGCCGGTGAATGTGCTTGCTGCAGAAACCGGTGCGAAGGCTGTGGCTCTGCTCGTAACCTCGGAGGAGGAGGCTGACGCTCTGGAGGAGGGCGCTGCTCTCGTGCAGGAGCTTGTGCATGAAAAGGGACTGGGGCTTTTGGGCTTCGGCTGCCTTTCCAATCCTGACAATGAGATGGTACGCACCGCTATGGCCGGCGCTCTGCTGCAGGCTGCAGCTATGAAGGTGCCGGTAATGCTCGACGGCGTTGCTGTCTGCAAAGCTGCCAAAAAAGCGGCGGATATGGCACCTGCTGTGCTCGATTACTGCTTTGCCGGTCATGTTTCCGCAGAGCCGGGAGCTGAAGAATGCCTGCAGGAGCTGGGGCTTACGGCACCGCTGCGCCTGAACATTCCCGGTGGCGCCGGTGAGGGCGCTGCTGTCTGCTTTACGCTGTTCAACGCCGGCATTAAGGCCTACAAGGAAATGGAAACCTTTGAGGAAGCAGGCGTACATGCCGAGATGAAGGAATTTTCTCTGGCAGAGCAATCTAAAAAAGGAGCGAAGGCTTAATGGGTAGAATATATTTAATCCGTCACGGTGAAACGGACAGTAACAAGGGACACCGCTTTCAGGGACGCATCAACATGCCGCTGAACGCCAAAGGTCTGGAGCAGTCCGAGAAGCTGGCTGCCTATATGCAGCATTTGCCGGTTGATAAAATTTACTGCAGCTCAATGCTGCGTGCCTGCATGACGGCAGCACCATTGGCTATGAGTAAGAATATGTCCTATCAGCCGCTGGATTTGCTGCAGGAGGTAAGCTTCGGTGCCTGGGAGGGACTGGAGTATGCGGAAATCAGCCGCCGCTGGCCTAAGGAGATGGATGATTTCCTGACGCGTCCTGGCGAATGGATTCCGCCGCAGGGCGAAAGCTTTCATGATGTAGCGCGTCGCTGTCAGGCAGCTTTTGACTATATCTTCGAGCGTGAAGGCCACGAGAAAAATATTGCCATCATCTCACACGGCGGTATTATTCGCGTGCAGCTGTGCCTGCTTTTGGGCATCCCGCTGAACAATCTGTGGAAGCTGAGTGTGCATAATGTTTCTGTCAGCACGCTGAATGACTGGCAGGGCAATATCATTGCCGAAACCATCAATGATGCTCATTTTGCCAGAGAGCAGGGAAAATCTGTAAACTGGCTGCATAAATAAAAATTGAAGTTCGAAAACCGCGCAGACCTGAAAAGCTGTCGCGGTTTTTCTTTAAAGCGGCGAAAAAAAGACGGTCATAGTTTTTGCTGTAAACTTACCGGTGCCGCACCATTATTTTACACGCAAGCTTTTCCTATGAACACTGTTAACAAGCGGATTTGAGCATATGTTGAGAAATGAAAAGTTTCTTATTAAAGAATTTACGCATTTTTGATAAACTAAGATTGACTTTTGCAGGCGCTTACTATATACTGTAAGTGGTGTATCTCAGTGGTCCGTTTAAGTTCCTAACTTCTTCTATCATAGATGACATGGGGAAGCCAAGGTAAACATCTTAATGCGTTCTTTGGGGTATGTTCTATCTATGATTAGGAGTGATTAAACAATGAAAGAAGACAAGACTTTAACCTGCTGCGAGTGCGGCAACGAATTCGTATTCACCGCTTCCGAGCAAGAGTTCTACGAAGAAAAAGGCTTCACTAACGAACCGCGCCGTTGCCCGGCTTGCCGTCAAGCACGCAAACAACGCATGGGCGTACAAAACGACCGTCCGCAACGTGAAATGTTCCCCGCAGTTTGCGCTGAATGCGGTAAAGAGACCATGGTACCGTTCAAACCCAGCGATCGTCCGGTTTACTGCCGCGAATGCTTCAACGCACGTAAACACTAATTAGACGCTTGAAGTAACAAATTCAGGTACAGCTTAGGCTGTACCTGTTTTTTATTAGCTGATCATAGAAAAAACGAAAGTTATTTTACATAAAATTGCTTATGTGCTATACTTTTTACAAATAAACTTTTCGAAGCAAGGGAGCTTTATGGCACGTATTATAGACAGTGATTTTCTGCACCGGGCGCTGCTGCATTTTTATGGCTACAGCAGCTTCCGCACAGGGCAGGAAGAAATTATAAGTGAAATATTACACGGACAGCCTGTGCTGGCAGTGCTGCCTACGGGTGCAGGCAAGAGCATCTGCTTTCAGCTGCCTTCGCTGCTGCTGAAGGGCGTGACGCTGGTAATCTCGCCGCTGATATCGCTGATGAAGGATCAGGCGGAGGCGCTGACGGCACGCGGTATTCCGGCCGCTTATCTTGACAGCAGCATGAGCAGCAATGAGTACGGCAGGGTGCTGCATGCAGCCCTCAACAAGCAGTGCAAGTTTTTATATGTGGCGCCGGAGCGCTTAGTTAACCAGCAGTTTATTGATTTTGCCCGCCAGGCCTATATTACGATGGTGGCGGTGGACGAGGCGCACTGTGTATCGCAATGGGGACACAGCTTCCGCAAGGAGTATTATAATATTCCTGATTTTATTCAGGCCCTGCCCGCAAAGCCGCTGGTGGCAGCTTTTACTGCGACGGCTACGCCGGATGTGCGCCGTGATATTATCAAGCGCCTGGGCATTCCGGAGGCCAAAATTGTGGTGACGGGCTTTGACAGGCCTAACCTGCATTTTGCCGTGCAGCGCACGCAGGATAAGGAGCGCTCGCTGCTGGAGTTTATGCGTAAGCATAAAAAGGATTGCGGCGTTGTTTACTGTGCTACGCGCAACAAGGTGGAAAGCGTTACGCAGCTTTTGCGTCGGCAGGGGTTCAGCGCCTTGCGCTATCATGCGGGCCTTACGCCGGAGGAACGGCGCGAAAATCAGAATGCCTTCGTCGGCGGCAGCGTACCGCTGATTGTGGCAACAAATGCCTTCGGTATGGGTATCGATAAGCCGGATGTACGCTTTGTGGTGCATTATAATATGCCCAAAGATATCGAAAGCTATTATCAGGAGGCAGGACGCGCAGGGCGTGACGGCCTGCCTGCGGAGTGTCTGCTGCTTTATGATAAGGCGGATATTGCGGTTAATACCTATCTTATCGGGCACGATCAGCCGGATCTGACCTGGAAGGAGCACGAGCTGCAGCTGCTGAACAAAATGACCAACTACTGCAATACGTCCATGTGCCTGCGCAAGGTGCTGCTGGAATATTTCGGCGAAAAAACAACGTCGCAGTGCAACAATTGCGGCAACTGCGACGTGAATAAGAACGCTCCGTGGCGTAAGTTTTTGAAGTTTTAATTTTTAGTCGATATCAATAGTATTGCCCGGTTTTACAATAAGCACTTTGCTGTCGGTTTCGTCCTCAACGGCGGCCTTGAAGGCTTCCACGTCCTGAGCGATGGGCGGCCAGGTGTTGTAATGTACGGGGATAACGTATTTTGCCTGCAGCAGCTTGCAGGCGATAAGTGCATCATTGGGGTCCATAGTGAAGTTGCCGCCGATAGGAAGAACTGCATAGTCAAAAGCGTCGAGCTTGGGCAGCAGCTGCATATCGCTGAAGAGTGCGGTGTCACCGGCGAAGTACAGCTTAGTGCCGTAAAAATCGATGACGATGCCGCAGGCGTGACCGCCGGGAACGCCGCTGCCGTGGAAGGCCAGTGTCAGGCGTACCTTGCCGAAGGGAAACTTAAAGGTGCCGCCAAGATGCATAGCGTGTGCTTTGCAGCCGGTATCCTGCGCCAGACCGCAGATTTCGGCAGTGGAGATGATAGTAGCGTCACAATTTTTGGCGATTTCAAAGGCACTGCCCAAATGGTCGAAGTGACCGTGGCTGACGAAAATATAATCAACCTTGATGTCTTTGGCGGTGAGTCCTTCCGGGTTATCGTCCAGATACGGGTCGAAGATAATAGCGGAATTATTTTTTTCCAAAATAAAGCAGGCATGGTTGATGAAATGGAATTTTGCGGTCATAATTTTCCCTCCTTAATTTGTCAGGCAGATAGCTGTTTACTGTAAAAATTATTAGCAGCGCTTAGCTGTAATCTTATAAATATTATAGCTTAAATCTACTTTTTTGTGAATTCCTCACTGCAGGGGTGGGAAAAACTTTACAATTTTGCCTTATGTGCGGTAAAATTGATAGCGTGATATATATAGGAGTAATGCGCTATGAAATATAAAAAAATTACTTTTGCGTGTGTTCTGCTGGGCCTGTCGCTGTACGCCGGCGTGTGTGCGGCAACTGTGCGCGAGATGGCTGATGAAGCACCGGCCTCCAAGCAGATGATTATCGCTGATAAAAAGGATAAGAAACTGCTGAACAAAAAGCAGCGCGCTGTCCAAATAACTCAGGAAAAGGATAAAATCGTTGTATCTACCAAACCGGGGCTAAACCCCCCTGCCGGTACGATAAAGGTTCCTGCCGCTCCACGTCCGTCGCTGCTGCAGGAGAAGGATGGTAAATTCTATTTTTCCGGTACTCAGCTGCCGGATGATTATCGTAATATCGCTATTTACGGTGAGGCGATTGCCAGCAAGGCACAGGCTATTGCCTATATTTTGGCGGCTAACCCGGCTGTGAAGCTGGCCTGCCCGGTAGAGGAGCTGGTAGAGCTGTACTGGCAGGAGGCTAAGCGTGAAAATGTGCGTCCAGATCTTGCACTGGCACAATCGCTTGTGGAAACAGGTGCTTACCGCTATGGCGGTGATGTGCTGCATCATCAGAACAATTTTTGCGGGTTGGGTACTATCGGCGGTGGTGTGCGCGGTGCGTCCTTTGCTACGCCGCAGCTGGGCGTGCGCGCGCATATCCAGCATCTGCTGGCTTATACGCAGACGAAGCGCCCTTCAACCGATATTGTCGATCCGCGCTATGATCTGGCGCATAATATCCGCCTGGAGCGCGGTGTTGTCAACACCTGGTACGGTTTGAACGGTACCTGGGCGATGGGTTCGCTGTATTGCGAAAAGATTATGGCTACCTATCAGAAAATCCTGGCACAGCAGCCTGTGGAGGCGGTTAAGCCTGCACAGGTTGAACCGGTTAAGGAAAAGAATAAAAAGAAACGCAGTATGAAGCAGAGGGTTTCTGAAATACTGCAGGAGAAAAAATAAATTAATGACTGCGCAGCAGTCAGCTGAGGAGGCATTCAGTAAAATGCATATAGTTTTAGTTGAACCGGAAATTCCCGGCAATACCGGTAATATTGCACGTCTGTGCGCAGCAACCGGCTGTCACCTGCATTTGGTCCGTCCGCTTGGTTTTTCCGTAGAGGATAAATATTTGAAGCGTGCAGGTCTGGATTATTGGCATCTTGTTGATATCCATTATTATGACAGCGTTTATGAGGTGCTGGAAAAATATAAGGATAACCCCAAGTATTTCCTGACGACGAAAGCACACAGCTCTTATGCCGATGTGCAGTATGCTCAGGACAGCCTGCTGATTTTCGGCAAGGAAACTGCCGGTCTGCCGGAAACCTTGCTGCACGAATATCCCGAAAGCTGCATCCGTATTCCGATGATTGAGGATGCACGCTCTTTGAATCTGTCTAATTCCGTGGCGATTGTGGCTTATGAGGCGCTGCGCCAAAACGGCTTTGCTGATTTAACCCTTTATGGAGGAGAATATAAATGATAATTATCAAGGAATTTGATTTTGACGCTGCGCATTATCTGCCTGCGTATAACGGCAAGTGCGAGCATTTGCACGGTCATACCTATAAGCTGGTGGTAAAGGTGGAGGGCACTCCCGACCACGAGGGTATGGTTATTGATTTCATTAAGCTGAAGAATCTGGTGAAGGAAGAGGTGCTGGCACATTTGGATCACGCCTGCCTGAATGATATTCTGCCGGTGCCTTCCGCAGAAAATATCAGTGTCTGGGTTTGGAATAAGCTGGTTGAGCTGCTTAAGAGCGACCATTATCATTTATATGAAGTAGAAGTTTGGGAAACTCGCACCAGTGGCTGCGTGTACAGAGGTGAATGACGTGAAGGATGTACAAAGCGAAAAGGATTTACGTAATATTCCTTTGAAGCATGTGGGAATAAAGGGCCTGCGCTGGCCGATTGAGCTGCGCGATAAAGCACGCGGTACGCAGCACAGCGTAGCGAGGTGACACTGACGGTTGATTTGCCGCATGATATGCGTGGTACGCATATGAGCCGATTTGTGGAGTGTTTGCGTACTCTCGGCCCTGTAGGTCTTGCGGATGTGGAGGCTATTTTGGATCAGCTGAAGCAGCATCTGCAGGCTGAAAGAGCTTTTATCGAGCTGAAATTCCCGTATTTTGTAACGAAGAAGGCTCCTGTGAGCGGTATGGAAGCGCCGATGGATATCGATTGCGTGTACAAGGCCGAAAAGGGCGAGAAGCTGCGTTGGCGCATTACGGCTGTTGTGCCGGTGCGACGCTGTGCCCCTGCTCCAAGGAAATCAGCGATTACGGTGCGCATAACCAGCGTGCCTGGGCGAAGCTGGAGGTTGAGGCGCAGGAAATGGTGTGGCTGGAGGAGCTGGTAGAATATGCCGAGGCTTCCGCAAGTACGCCGCTTTATGGCCTTTTGAAGCGCCCTGACGAAAAATACGTTACGGAGCATGCTTATGAGAATCCGCGTTTTGTAGAGGATGCCGTGCGTGAGGTTGCTTTACGTCTGGAGGCGGATAAGCGCATTACCTGGTATCGTGCAGAGGTGGAGAGCATGGAAAGCATCCATAATCATAACGCTTTTGCTGTTGTGGAAAAAGGTGAGAATGAATGTTATTAAAGGTTAACCGTGAAGGCTTGGAGGCAGCGCTGGCAAGTATCGGCGCTCATGCCGACAGTCTGCCTATTTTTGCTCATAAGGCGGAGATTATTCCGTTCAAGCTGCTGGGTGTGCGTACGCCGGCAGCGAATATTATCAAGCAGGAGATGCTGGCAGTGGGCGGCGACGCTGTAACGCCCGTCGGCGCTGTTACCTGCGCTGCAAAGTATGTTGATATCCTGCTTTTGGGTACGCTGAAGCATTATAAGGTACTGCTGAAGAAGATGGCGCAGATGCCTTATTTTGGTATTCCTCAGGCTGCTGCCGATCTGGAGATGGCGCTGACACCGCAAAAGCTGTGCACTACTCTGGCTGACGGCAGAGTGCTGACTTATGAGAAGCTGTGCGTGATGGGTATTTTGAACGTTACGCCGGATTCTTTTTATGAGGGCAGCCGTGTTCCTGCTATGGAGGAGCTGGTGGAGCGTGCCGGCAGAATGCTTGCTGCGGGTGCCGGTGTGCTGGATATCGGCGGTGAGTCTACCCGTCCGGGCAGCGACAGCGTTGACGGGGAGGAGGAGCGCCGCCGCGTAGTTCCTGCGATTACTGCTTTGCGCAAGGCTTATCCCGATGCTGTTATTTCTATTGATACATATCGTGCGGATACGGCGGAGGCAGCTATTGCTGCCGGTGCTGATATTATCAACGATATCAGTGCGATGGAGGCTGACCCGCGTATGGCGGATGTTGTTGTGGCTACTAAAGCGCCGATTATCCTTATGCATATGCGCGGTACGCCGAAGAATATGCAGCAGAACTGCGAGTACAAGGATGTTGTGCAGGAGGTTGCCGTTTATCTGGCGCAGAGGGCGCAGCTTTTGCGTGAGCGCGGTGTGAGTGCTGATAAGATTATTCTTGATCCCGGTATCGGCTTTGCCAAGAATGTGGAGCAGAATTTGCTGTTGATGCGTGATTTGAAGGCTTTGACGAGCTTTGGTTATCCTGTGCTGCTGGCGGCTTCGCGCAAGAGTACGCTTGGGGCTGTGCTGGGCGGTGTGCCGGCGGAGCAGCGTTTGGAGGGAACGATTGCGACGAGCCTGCAGGCAATTTACGCTGGGGCGCAGATGGTGCGCGTGCATGATGTTGAGGAGAACGTGCGGGCGATTCGCACGCTGGAGGCTATTTTGCGCGGCAGTGCGGAGTAGGTTAGCTTAGAAAGAATTGTTTTAGCAATTATCTGTCACGCTGCGACGGAATGGTGACATAAGCAATTATTCTATCGCAGTGGAAGCATAAAAATTTTAGGAAATGAGTGCTTGGAACAACAGAAATTGCAATACTGTTTGAGCGCTAAGCAGATTTATGAAGAAAAATGCTTAGTTTAGCGCGAGTTTATTGCAATTTCGTCTTTGTGCCGCACGAAATTGCCGTTAAGAAATTTTTCGCTGTAACGCGATAGATAATTGCTGGAATATCGTATCACATCAAAAGAACAGGAGTCTGAGATGGCTATTGCATATGTTGCCTTGGGCAGTAACCTGGGCGATAAGAAAAAGAATTTACAGCGCGCGCTGATGCTGATGATGCAGCAGGGCGTGGAGGTACTGCAGGTTTCCGGCTATTTTGCTACGGAGCCTTATGGTGTGACGGACCAGCCGCAGTTTTTGAATGCTGTGTGCAAGGTGCACACTAATCTGGAGCCTGTGGCGCTTTTGCGTACACTTTTGGCAACGGAGCTGGCGATGGGGCGTGTGCGCCTGCGTCATTGGGGCGAGCGCAATATTGATCTGGATTTGCTGCTTTACGAAAATGTCGTGATGCAGACACCGGAGCTTACGCTGCCGCATCCCGATATGCAGAACAGGGATTTTGTGCTGCTGCCATTACTGGATATTGCACCGGAGCTGGTGCATCCGCTGCTGCATAAAACTGTGCGTGAAATGGCGGCGGAGCTGAACAAATAATGCTGCGGTACGAGCGATTTGTTTTACAGCAAATATGCGCTTGTGCTATAATTAAGAAAAAACATCTGGCAGGAGGTAGCTATGAGAATAGATGGTGCCGGCGGTTGCTTTGATAACCGTCTTTATGAAGTTGATATTGACGTACCTGGAATATTGCCTTGCTGTGCGTCAATGAGATGGGTGTAACTATTGATGAGCAGGATGATGCTGCACATCAGCTGCACTTCCATAACAAGAAAAAAATTATGCAGCTGGCTATGCAGTCTTTGGATGAGGAAACCGTACAGGTTATCATGGACTCCACTAAGGAGCGTCTGCAGATTTATAACTGGAAGCGCGAGGACAAAGAGGTTAACCAGTTCTATGAGCTGTTCGAAAAGAAGCTCACAGAATACCGTGCCTTTATTTTGTGCCCGAACTGCTCCGCAAAAATCAGCTCTTTGGTTAAGTTCTGCCCCGAGTGCGGCTGCAAAGTAAAATAAGCACAAAAAAAGAAACCAAATACCGATTGGTATTTGGCTTCTTTTTAAATCCGAACGGATTAGATTGCGCGGTTAACTTTACCGGAACGCAGGCAACGGGTGCAAACGTTCAAGCGTTTAACAGAACCTTCAACAACTGCTCTTACTTGTTGAATATTCGGGTTCCAAGCACGTTTGGTGTGTCTATTGGAGTGGCTGACGTTGTTGCCAGCGAGTTTTCCTTTACCGCAGATTTCGCAGATAGATGCCATTGTTTCCCACCTCCTTAAACGTGATAAGACATAAGGCACATTCAAATTTAACATGAGTATCATACCATAAAGAGCGCAGAAAATCAAGGGAATTTTAAGATAAAGAGGGTATTTTTATAAATGTGGTGGAAAGAACCTGTAACAACACTAAAAGGTGTAGGTGTAAAAAAGGCAGCTGAGCTGGCTGCTCTTAATATTTTCAGCGTGGGTGATTTGCTGGAATTTTACCCGCGTCAGGGAGCTTATCTCGATTATGCCAAGCTCAAAACGATTAAGGAGCTGGATGTAGACAACAGTAAGCAGATTTTCAAAGCAACGGTTTATCAGGTGAAAAACGGCTATGGTGCCAGTCGTCGCAGCTATACGTCCGTGACGGTGCGTGACGAAACAGGTTATGCCACGTTGTACTTTTTCGGCGGCCAGCGCTACAAGGCGCAGAAGCTGAAGCCGGATACTATGCTGCAGATTACGGGCCGCGTAAGGCAGGGGCGCACTACGAAGTCCGTCAGCGAGGTTGATGTGCAGCCTTTGGAGCAGGACGAGGGCAAAACGCCGGGTATTGTCCCGGTGTATGCTTTGAGCGGTAACCTGACGCAGAAGAACCTGCGTACCTGGGTAAGCGAGGCCTTGCGACTGGCAGCAAAGGATTTGCCGGAAAGCCTGCCGGCGAAGGTTGTGAGCCAATGCAATTTGCCCGACCGCTATACGGCGCTGAAAAATATTCACTTTCCGGAAAGCTGGGAAGCGTTGCGACGTGCCAAGCAGCGCTTTGTTTTTGAAGAGCTCTTTTTGCTGCAGTGCGGCCTGCTTTACTATCGCCAACAGAGCCATGATAACAGAGAGGGCATAAAGCACGCTGCAGACGGTGCGCTTGTTAAAGACGTAATGCAGGGACTGCCCTTTGAGCTGACGGCGGCACAGCAGCAGGCGTGGCGTGAGATTTCGCTGGATATGCAGGATAAGAAGCCTATGCACCGCATTCTGCAGGGCGATGTAGGCAGCGGCAAGACGGTTATCAGTGCGTTGGCGTTGGCTAAGGCGGTGGAAAACGGTTATCAGGGCTGCATTATGGTGCCTACGGAGATTTTGGCTGCGCAGCATTTTGAAACGCTGGAGCAATATCTGCAGCCATACGGTGTGCGTATCGCTTTACTGACAGGCGGTATGCGTGCCAAGGCAAGGCGTGAGCTGCTGCTGAATCTGGAGCTTGGTCTTGTTGACGTGGTTGTGGGTACGCATGCTCTGCTGGAGGAGGATGTGCGCTTTGCCAATCTGTCGCTGACTGTGACGGACGAGCAGCACCGCTTCGGCGTAGAGCAGCGTGCACGTCTTTCCAATAAATCGGCCAATGCTCCCGATGTACTGGTAATGACGGCAACGCCGATTCCGCGTACTCTGGCGCTTACTGTTTACGGCGATTTGGATATTTCCGTAATGAAGGGACGTCCGCCGCAGCGTAAGCCGGTGCGGACGCTGTGTTATACGGATGAGCGCCGCCGTGAGGTTTACGCCGGCCTGGTGCGTCAGGTGCAGGCAGGAAGGCAGGCTTACGTTGTCTGTCCGCTGATTGAAGAATCCGATGTCCTTGCTGTGCATAGCGCAGAAAGAGTATACGAGGAGCTGAAGCGTGATTTTCTGCAGGATATTCCCTGCGCTCTGCTGCATGGCAGGCTGAAGGGTGCGGAGAAGGATGCCATTATGAGCAGCTTTGCGGCAGGGGGGGGGGGGGGGGCA
>ERZ791624.777-NODE-777-length-19315-cov-1.762513_pt1 | contig 19315 bp, 20 predicted proteins | sample MGYA00510058_ERZ791624 | MGnify/ENA primary metagenome ERZ791624 (study PRJEB30046, sample SAMN00715158) | human gut metagenome | study: EMG produced TPA metagenomics assembly of the A metagenome-wide association study of gut microbiota in type 2... | reverse complement strand
CTGGCAGTACACAAAGGAGAACCCGAAGGCCTTCATGCCTGCATCAACAAGGGTGAGGCGTACTGCCCGGAGGAGATTGCGGACAGGTCCATATGCATTGACGGGGATATCGGAGAAATATTGCGGAAGCTGTTTTAGAAAATGGAGCCACTGGCATCAAAAAATTAAATTAATATTGACATGAAATCCCCAGAGAATTTCCGATACCTTTAAGAGTACGGGAAGAAAAGAAATTTCGACGCCGGTGAAATATTACAAACGATATGATGAGAATAAACAATGAAACGGAAAGGACCAGAAGATATTGTGTACGAAAGAAAATGGCTGTCTTGATCTGACGCGCTGCAAGATTGTGGAAGGTCTGATTTTATTCGCGCTGCCGATGATTGCCGGAGACCTCCTTCAGCAGTTCTACAATATTACAGACACCCTGATTGTCGGGAAGTTTATCGGAAGTAATGCACTGGCTGCCGTAGGCTCAGCATATTCCCTGATGACATTCCTGACATCTGTTTTTCTCGGCCTTTCCATGGGTGCAGGCGTTTTGTTTTCCATTGAGCTGGGGAAACAGAATATGCAGCGTCTCCGGTCCGCCATTTATCATGCTTTTTTCCTGATCATGGTGATAACTGCTGTTATCAATATCCTGCTTTTTCTTCTGACGGATCCCATGTTGGATTTTCTAAGTGTTCCAGACGAAATATCCGAAGATATGAAATCGTATCTGCTCATTATTTTCACAGGCCTGATGGCGACATCTCTCTATAATTATTTTGCGTGTCTGCTCCGGGCAGTAGGGAATTCTGTGATACCGCTTGTATTCCTGGGTATTTCAGCGCTGATGAATATCGGCCTTGACCTTCTATTTGTGCCGGTTTTTCAGTTGGGGATTCAGGGAGCGGCAATTGCTACGGTGATTGCGCAGTACGTTTCCGGGATTGGCATATTTTTCTATTTTCTGATAAAATGCCGATACTTTCTTCCCAAGGCGGATGAGCGGAGATTTGATGCGTGTGTACTGAGGGAGATTCTGGGTTTGTCCTGTATGACGTGTGTTCAGCAGTCCTGCATGAATTTTGGAATCCTTCTGGTGCAGCGTCTGGTGGACAGCTTCGGAACGATCACGATGGCTGCCTTTGCTGCCGGAGTCAAAATTGATACGATTGCCTATCTCCCGGTTCAGGATTTTGGAAATGCATTTTCAATCTTTATCTCACAGAACTGCGGTGCAGGAAAGAGGGAGCGCCAGCGAAAAGGATTCCGTGCTGCGACGCTGATCAGTCTGGGTTTTTCTGCTTTAATCTCTCTTCTCGTCGTTGTCTTTGCCGGACCGCTCATGCGGATTTTTATCAGAGCCGATGAAACTGCCGTACTCGTATCCGGCGTCAGGTATCTGCGCATCGAAGGAGCCTTTTATATTGGCATCGGCTGCCTTTTTCTGCTGTATGGGTTTTACCGAGGAATCGGACGACCGGGAATCTCTGTTATTCTAACGGTGGTATCGTTGGGAACACGGGTGGTTCTTGCCTATCTGCTGTCTCCCGTTATCGGTGAGGCCGGGATCTGGATGGCAGTTCCCATTGGATGGTTTCTGGCCGATGCGATTGGTTATGGATGGTATTTTTCAGTTTTTCAAAAAATGCTGTCAGATAAAATGAAATGAGTCTGTGGATAAAAAACAGATGGCATACTTGATAAACTTTTACGCAAAGAGGCAGCCAGTAGTAAAAATATGAATTTGGAGAGGTTATAGAAATGTATCAGAATATCAATATATTGGGAGATTTCCCAGGATGCGCTTGCGTTTCTGACAGATTTCGGTCTGGTCGGCCGGCTGACGATGGACAGGCAGGGACGATGGCCAAGTGAGGACAAAGATATGCTTCCGGCCAAGATTGGGGAATGTGTCTGGTGGCTGGCCGTTCTCGCAGACAGAATGGGTATCAATTTTTCCGGTTGTGTAGAAGAATTTCTCAAGGAGCGTCTTTCTTCTTTGGACTGAAGGACCTGAGCCCTGCACGGATCGTCTCGATTTTCTTTACAGACGGTTCCTGCGGGGCTTTTTGCGATATGATCAGTTTATCTTCTCAAACAGATAAACAGAAAGTAAGCTATGGAAACAGGTTAACGGAAAGTGAGGTATACATAATGGATCAATTGGAAATCATAAAAGCGCGTCACAGTATACGTCAGTATGAGGACAAGCCTGTTCCGGAGGAAATCCGAAAACAGCTGATTGAAGAAGTCGAAAAGCTGAACGGGGAAAGCGGGCTTCATATGCAGCTCTTTTTTGATGAGCCGGAGTGCTTCAAGGCTTCCAAACCGCATTACGGGAATTTTGTCGGCGCAAAGAATTATTTTGTCATCGTCGGCAGAAGGAGCGCGGATCTGGATGAAAAGGCCGGATATTACGGGGAGGAGCTGGTTCTTTTCATGCAGGAGCTCGGGCTCGGCAGCTGCTGGGTGGCGCTTACCCACGGCAGGACGAAGGCCGCAGTTGAAAAAGACGAGAAGCAGGTGATTGTCGTTGCCTTCGGATATGCAAAGACGCAGGGCGCTCCGCACAAGAGCAGACCAATGGAGGAACTCTGCACTGTCACAGGAGAGATGCCGGACTGGTTCCGGACGGGGATGGAAGCGGCCTGCCTGGCGCCGACAGCGGTGAATCAGCAGAAATTCCTGATCAGCTGGGATGGTAAAAAGCTTTCCGGAAAAGTGAAAGGATTGGGCTTTTACGCGAAAATTGATCTGGGAATCGTAAAGCATGATTTTGAAGCGGCAAGCGGTCATAAATTTGAGGAATGATGACAGGGTCAGGAGTCATGAGCCATGAAGAGAAGATAGAAAAGCTGTCCGAGGAACTGGAGGCATCGCGCCGGATTCTCACTGCGCTGGGCGACGAAAACCGTCAGTACCTGATTCTCGAGATGATGAAGATGGGTGACTGCTCGGGCGTGCGCGCCATGATACGAATATCTCTCAGCGTATTGAGGTGATCGTGGAGCATTTCCGCACAAGCGTGATGACGAAGCTCGGTGGCATGGCCAAGGCAATGGTTGTGACAGCTTCCCGCCAGTCTTCTGTGAAATATCGTCAGGCTTTGGAAAGATACATCAACAAGAAGGGCTATACAGACATTCATGCGCTTGTAGCATTCTCCGGTAAGGTGAAGCTCCCGGACGATGAGACTGAATATTCCGAGGCTGGAATGAACGGTTTCCCGGAGGATCGGCTTACAAAGGAATTCGACAAGGACGATTACAACGTTCTGCTTGTGGCAAACAAGTACCAGACCGGATTTGACCAGCCGAAGCTCTGCGCGATGTATGTGCTGAAAAAGGTGTCAAGCCTTGCTCATCAGCGTTACGTCGACGTGTTTGAATCATAAAGCGGAATGCCGGTATCATTCAACGAAACGTTCGTATCCCAAACACGGAATACTCACCGGAATACCATTAGCGTGGTGTTCCGCTTTTTTATGTGACTTTCAAAATTAAAAATTAATAATTGTTGTTGATTTTAAAAGCTAATGGCATAATGCTTTCAAAAGTATAATAAAATTCGAGACGAACGGGAAATCCGGTGGATATGTTCTTACGGAACTATATCCATCAAAGCGTTTTTGAGATAATGGTATGACCGAAATCACAGGCGAAGAAGGGAAACGAAGCTGACATGGGGCATTTTTATTTTGTCCGTCACGGACAGACGGTATGGAATGTTGAAAATAAAATCTGTGGCGTAACGGACAGTCCATTGACGGAGCTTGGTCGTGAACAGGCAAGAAAGACCGGGCAGATGCTGAGAAAGAAGATTGATCATGGCGAGATCCATATTGATGAGATTATGACCTCTCCTTTGTCTCGTGCCTTTGACACAGCGATGGAAATCTCGCATGTAATCGGAGTCCCGGTGCGAATTGAGCCGCGCCTGGTGGAGCAGAATTTTGGCAGATGGGAAGGAACCGCAAGGGACGGCTTGGAATTTGCCAGGGCCAAGGAGAACTTCGCTGACAGTTATGGCGGAGGAGAATCCATGATGAAGACAGCACAAAGGATTTATAACCTGATCGATGATATAGAAAGGGAACCGGAGAAGACGTATCTCTTAGTCGCTCATAATGGCATATCCCGTATGATCGAATCCTATTTCCGTGATATGAGGAATGAGGAGTTCGCAGCATTCGGTATAAAGAATGCAGAAGTCAGGGAGTACAAGTTCGAAGATTCATTCCCGGATTATCAAACCGATTATGATCTTCTTTGCCGGCAGCTGAAGAGCCTGATGAAGGGTGTCGATTCGGATACCACAATTCTCTCCAATGCTTCTGCTCTGATTTATCAGACTTTGCAAGGAATTAACTGGGCAGGGGCCTATATTTCACAGGGAAATGAGTTGCTGCTCGGGCCATTTCAGGGCAAGCCGGCCTGTGTCCGGATCCCTTTTGGAAAAGGTGTGTGCGGAACAGCAGCGGCAGAGGAAGAGACGGTCCTTGTGGAGAATGTGCATGAATTTGTCGGTCACATTGCCTGCGACAGCGATTCGCGGTCTGAGATTGTGCTGCCTATCTGTAAAAAGGGCAGTCTATATGGTGTTCTGGATATTGACAGCCCCTTCTTCAGACGGTTCAGCGCTTCAGATCGGGAAGGGCTGGAGCAATTTGCTGAGATATTGGGTGAGGGATTGGCAGAGAAATGAATTGAGTTCATCCGGACAGGAGAATCATAACCCATAATTTGAGGAGATAAGGATGCTCGACAACAAAGGTTTTGACCTGTGGGCTGATGGATATGACAGCACAGTTGGTATTTCTGATGACAAGAACACATATCCATTTGCCGGTTACAAGGATGTGCTCGGAAGAATCTTTCAGGTCATCATGAAGAAGAAAAATGCCGTCGTACTTGATATCGGATTTGGAACCGGAACACTCACATCAAAATTATGTATCTCAGCGTAACTGCGGGATTATCTTCTCATCTGATTTATCGAAAGAGATGGCGAATATCAGTCTGATGATACAGGATTTGCCAATGTCAATTCCATTGCTATACTGACAATATCCGAGGGACAAGAAATCACGTTGCCCGGCGGCTTGCTTCCGGGGGTGACGATTCAGAAGATACAGGAAGCATTCCAGGTTATAGAGGAGAGGCTGGAGTCTCTTTTCGCAAGCGTTGATGAATTCGAAAGGAAATCTTCTATGTCAATAAAAGAAAAGGCAGAGCTGATTGTAGCTGATATAAAGAAAGAACAAGGGACGAATCCGGTTCTCATATTTGAGAATATTGCAAAGAAGGAATATGTCAGTATTAATGGGCCTGAACACCATATATTAGATGGTGCAAGTTTGCTTATGGCATATAAAAATGCAGGTGGAGAAATTGATATAGATCAGGCGCTGGACAAGTTAATGGCAGAGGGACTTAGAATGCCTGGAGCAATGTGTGGTTTATGGGGAATCTGCGGGGCAATTACATCTATAGGTGCCGCACTTGCAATCATCGATGGAACCGGTCCGCTTTCGACAGACGGGTCATGGGGGAGTCATATGCAGTTTACATCAAAAGCAATCGGTGAACTGGGGATCATAAACGGACCAAGATGTTGTAAGAGAGATGCCATGATAGCATTTAAAAATGGTGTTGATTATGTGAATGCTCATTATGATGTAACATTGCAATATGAGCAAATGAAATGCGAATTCACAGAATTGAACGAACAATGTATCAAAGACAGGTGTCCTTTTTATGCGCATTCTTTTCAGCAGGAATACTGATGTTATCTTTACAATCTGCAATTAGAGAAATGAATGAAGGGTTCACATCCGTTTACAAAAAGAGTTATAAGAGGGTAAGCACTTGGTGAGAAGTACCCTGACCACGAATGAAAGGGGACAACTCAAAGGATTTCAAGAATGTCATATTCAGCCGGATTGAGAATGATATTCAGCCCTTGGTCTGAGCCTGGCGAGGAGGGTGACATGAAGTATGAACAAAAGGTCATATTGAAAAATGGAAAAGAAGCCCTCATCCGAAATTGCACGGGGGCGGACGGGAGTGCTGTTTTAGATGTGTTTACGCTTGCCCATGAACAGACCGATTATCTGCTGAGCTATCCGGATGAAAAAAGTTTTAACGCGGAGCAGGAGGCAGGCTATCTGGAAGAAAAGATGAACAGTCCGGACGAGATCGAGCTTGCAGCCATCATTGATGGGAAGATTGTGGGGATCGCAGGAATTGGGGCTGTCGGGAGAAAGTACAAGGTCAGGCATCGGGCTGATTTTGGCATCAGTGTTTTGAAGGAATACTGGGGACTTGGCCTGGGGAGAATCCTTACGAAGGCCTGTATTCAATGTGCCCGGAAGACCGGCTATCAGCAGATGGAACTGAATGTAGTGGCAGAGAATGAAAGAGCGGTCTCCTTGTATCGAAGTGTGGGATTTCAGGAATTCGGACGGAATCCCAGAGGATTCAATTCGCGGTTTTCGGGCTATCAGGAGCTTGTGTATATGCTTCTGGAGCTTGACAATATTTAAGTTCAATCATTGAGGAGGATAAAAAGATGGCACTGAATCCCAAAAGCCTTTTAAAGGCAAAAGAGAGGCTTCATATTTTCAGAGAGCAGCATCCGAAGATCGTCAGTTTCGGGAAGACGTTGAATGAGCATGCGATTCAGCCTGGAACGATCTTTGAGATCACTGCAACGACACCTGAGGGGAAGAGCTATACTGCAAGTATGAGGCTGACACCCGAGGATGTGGAGTCGCTTCGGCTTTTCGTGAAATAAACCAACAGGAAGGCCTGACGCCAGGGTGTCACAGACTGGGCGGGTGACAAATTTGTCACCTGTCCAGTCATTTTTATGTCATTTCTCCCTGCTAGACTGTAGCTGTAAAGAAAGAGGACAGAAGGAAGGCAGACTGAGCCCGGGAGTGTGTCTTGAGAGGATGAGGGATATGGATATATTGAAGTGCAGCAATCTGACGCGTGTGTACGGAAGAGGAGACGGGAAAACTGTCGCCCTGGACCATGTCAGTTTCTCGGTTCAGAAGGGCGAGTTTGTGGCGATTGTAGGCCCTTCCGGGTCCGGGAAGTCTACGCTTCTGCATCTCCTTGGTGGGGTGGATCACCCGAGCGGGGGAACGGTTGAGGTCGGGGGAACCGATTTGTATACCCTGGATGAAGACAGGCTGGCGATTTTCCGAAGGCGGCATATCGGGCTGGTCTATCAGTTTTACAATCTGATTCCGGTTCTGACGGCGGAGGAGAACATTGTTCTGCCATATCTTCTTGATGGAAGAAAAGTCGATGCGGAGCGACTGGACGAAATCCTTTCCTACCTCCACCTGGAGGACAGACGGACCCACCTCCCATCTCAGCTGTCCGGCGGACAGAAGCAGCGCGTGGCCATCGCGCGGGCGCTTTTCGTGCACCCGTCTCTTCTTTTGTGTGATGAGCCGACCGGGAACCTGGATCGGAAAAACAGTGAGGAGATTGTATCCCTGCTGAAGGAGTCCAACCAGCGGTTTGATCAGACGGTCATTCTGATCACACATGATGAGCAGATTGCGATCCAGGCAGACCGGATGCTCTATATGGAGGATGGGCAGATTCTCAGGGATGAGAGGATCCGCCGTCCATATGTCCAGCCATCTGCGGACTCTGACAGCAGGATTTCTGATGTACGCGCGGCGGATGAGACTTCGGAACGGTCTTCGGGTACGGAGCTTCTGAAGCAGGAGGGAGGCGCAGGCAGTGATGAGCAGAAATAATGCGGTTTTTCTTGTTACCAGGCGTTACATGCAGAAGAACCGGAAAAGGAATGTGCTCTATATCCTGAGTCTGTCCTTATGCATTGCGCTGCTTGTCTGTGTGTTCATCGGGCGGGATACAGCGATCCGGTACATGGCAGATGTTACAGCCGCAGGCAGCGGAAAGTGGCACATCGCGTTCAGTAATGTGCGCAAGGGGGAATACGGAAAGATCACTTCCTACCCATTTGTCAGGCGGACAGGCATCTCCGGTAATGAGGGAGATACAGTTTTTTTGCAGAGCGGCAACCCGGAGCGTCCGTTTCTGAATATCCGGCTGTACAATTCTTCCATGTTCAGCATGGCGAATATCCATGTGACAGAGGGCAGGCTCCCGCAGAAGGAAGGGGAGGCTGTGCTCTCCAGGACAGCGTTGGATGATGGCGGAACCATCGCGCTGGGAGACACCATCAAGGTGCGGACATTCAGAAGATTCATTCACAATTTCAGCGGCAATAACCTGATATTTCCATTTCTGGGGCTGCAGATCAAGGCAGGACAGACCGTGAAGGTCGGAGATTCCTTCGGGTACTTTCCGAAAGGGGATTCATTTTATAAAGAGTGCCAGGAGATCCATGTACCAACCGGATACGAAACAACGCTCAAGGTGGTCGGATTTGTGGAGGCCCCTTATTATGAGACTGCAGGGCAGGCTGCCTACACAGCGCTGGCTTATCTGCCGGAAAGAAGCACAATTGAACCGGCCGACGGCAGCATCGGGAAGGTTACCGTCAGCGCAGAGCTGACGGACGGCTCACTCAACTCAGGTGCGGTGAGCGGACTTCGCAGTCAGCTGGAAGAGAAGTGGGGAGACAGAGTAACCTTCAATGACAAGGTTCTTTCCTCCTTCGGAATGTCGGGGGATTCGACGATCGACAAGATCATTGTGGCAGCGCAGATTTTCTTTGTGATTTTCATATTTGCAGCGACAATGATCCTGATCAGCAACATATTCAATATTTCATATGAGCAGAGGTGCCGCTATCTTGGCATGCTGTCATCCGCCGGAGCGACTGCACGGCAGAAGCGGAGCAGTGTCTACTATGAAGCTCTTCTTCTGCTGGTGCTGTCCCTGCCGTTTGGATTTTTCAGCGGACTTCTGATTGTCTGGGGTGGAGTCCGGATTCTGAAACCGATCACGGAGATGATGCAGCAGGGGGCAGCCCTGGCGATTCTGTCTGACGTCCCGGTGCGCCTGGATGTCAGACCGGGGGCGGTTTCCCTGGTCATCTGCTGCAGCGTGGGGATCGTCCTGCTCAGCGCCCTCCGGCCGGCAGCAAGGATCGGGAAAGTCGGTCCGATTGAAAGTATCAGAGGAATAGAGGAAGCTGAAGGCGGAAGGAGAGCACGGGACCTTCGGGGAGCGCTGGGAAACCGGAGGATTGTGCGCGGGAAGAAGTCCTGTATCAGAGAATCCGGCATCAGGCTGCTGACAAGGGGATTCTTCCGGCATGAAAAACAGCAGCAGGGAAGCATCGTCCGTGCGCTTGCAGTGTTTTTTGCGATCATCATGACGGTCTCCTACGCCGGAACCGGCGTGGTTCAGATGGTTGATTACAAGCTGAACCGGTCATCTGACGAAGTGGTCGGCGATGAGCTGAAGCGAAAGTGGACCATTGTGTCTGATGGGGATGAGTCTGCAGATATGGACCAGGTTTACAGCCAGCTGAAGAAGACGGCTGGAACCCGGAATCTTGTCCGCTATGATGAGTGCACGCCGGGTGTTTTTACAGTTGATCAGAACCTGTATTCGCAAGAATACTGGGATGCGCTCTACCAGGTTCTGAAGCAGTACGGGGTCTCGAAGAAGGCATTCCTGCGGGACTATTACCAGAAAGATATTTTCGGGACAGTATCCGTTCTGGCGCTCGATGACAGGGAATTCGACAAGATGCTGAAGGCGGTCGGAGGGGACGCGGAAACAGACGGGGACAATCAGACGGATTCCCGCGCGGAAACTGAAAAGGAAGTATCCTGTATTCTGTGCAGTTCCGGCAACCTGTCGACAGACAGTTATCAGATCTGGGGGAAAAGGCCGTCCGGATACAAATATGTGGAAATCTCCCGTATGACAGATAAGAAGGTGGGAGACCGGATTCAGACCACACTTACCGGAGACGATGGAAAAGACCATTCCGTCTCCTTCCGGATCGCGGGAATCGGAGACATGAAGCAGGTCTCAGGATGGCTGAAAATCAACGATGGGCAGTATATCCGGCTATTTGTACGGGAGAGTCTTGTGAAATGGGCAAACCGGAGACTGAAACAGGCGTTCTCAACGGCGATCAGCTTTGATGCCGGAAAGGAGGCGGAGCCGGTGCTCTCGCAGATCGAGTCGGCAAAGCATCTGGAGCTGGTTGATTCAGGGAGTCTTGAAAGCGGTTCCTTCCTGGAGATGGTGGCGAAGATGATCCGCACGCTGATGCTTCTGTTTCTGTTCTTCAGCTGCCTGATCTGCTTTCTGAATGTCTACAATTCTGTCTGCAGTCTCTTCGTGGTGCGGAGAAGGCAGAATGCGATACTGCGGTCAGTGGGCATGACGAGAAGGGAGATGCGCCAGCTGACGCTGCGGGAGTTTTCGGGGCTGCTCCTCGAGGCATTCCTGGTGGCGCTGCCTGTCTCAGCTGCTTTGTGTCTGGTTTTCAAAAGGGTGATCATGGAGGCATTTGGAAGATTCTCGATTCCGGTTCCGTATGGTATGATTGGCCTGATGATACTTGCGACAGCGGTGGCTGTCCTCTGTATTGCTCAAGGCAGATGCAGGAAGGAAGCCGCCTCAGACATCATTGAGGAAATCAAGACGGAGAGTATATGATCCTGATTGTGGAAGATGACCGGATGCTGATGATGGGACTGCAGGTTGCCCTGAAGACAAAGGGCAGCCAGGTCCTTCCGGCCGGTTCTGTGAGGGAGGCCTTGTCTGTGTATGATCAACAGGCGGACAGCATCGATTTTGTACTGCTGGACATGAGGCTTCCGGATGGAACCGGCATGGAGGTCTGCAGGCATATCAGACGCAGGTCATCTGTCCCGATCATCTTTCTGACAGCGTGTGATGACGAGAAAAATGCGGTTGAGGCACTGGGCAGCGGTGGAGACGACTACATTACAAAGCCGTTTCATCTCCGGGAACTGCTTGCGAGGATGGATGCCATCCGGCGCAGAATCGTGCCGCATGGGGAGAAAAAGACGATCTTCCGGGTCGGGGAGAATGTGATCGATATCCGGAAGGGAAAAGTCGAAAGGCAGGGAAAGGAGATCATGCTTTCGGCAGTCGAGTACAGGCTGCTTCTGGTATTCCTTCAAAACCGCGGACAGCTGCTCAGACGGAACCAGATCCTCTCTTTCCTGTGGGATGATGGGGGCAACTTCGTGAATGACAATACGCTGACGGTTTATATCAGGCGGCTGAGGCAGAAGCTGGATGATGAGAGCGGGCAGCAGATTGAAACGGTGCGCGGCATGGGATACCGGCTTCGGGAAGATTCCTGAGCCGATGGCGCGGATGCCGGCTTCAGAATCGGGAAAGTCGTGACGGAGAGAACCATAAAGGGGCGTGCCACAGGCGGGAAGAATCCCGGAGCTGCAGCGTGGGGATGCAGACAGAGAGGGGCAGGAGATGCTGTACTTTGGGTTGGCCTGTTTTCAGGTGCCTTACTGATTGTGATGACGCTGGCTGTCGGGGAACTGGTCAGACTTCGGCGAATCAAGAGAGAAATCAGAGAACTGACGGCTTACACGGAGCAGGTGCAGGATAAAACGCAGCTGCCTTCTATGGAAACGATGCAGGAGGGGGACGTCAGAGTTCTCCAGAGTGAGGTATACAAGCTTGCAGCGTCGCTGCATGAGCAGTATGCCAGGGAAAAGGCGCGCAGCGGGTATCTTGCTGAGATGCTTGAAAACATCTCTCATCAGATGAAGACCCCGCTGTCAGTCATTACCCTCATGAGTGAGAACCTGATGGGGGATGAACTGGATAAGGAGACAAGGGACAGCTGCGTCCGTTCGATTCATGAAAGCGCGGATCATCTGAACTGGCTGGTTCATACCCTCCTGGCGATTGCACAGATGGACGCAGGGGCGATTGCCTTTCGCCGGGAGACCGTCAGCCTGGCAGTGCTTCTGGCGTCTGTGCTTCAGGATCTTTCTGTCTATGCAGAGCTGAATGGGACAGCGCTGAAGATGAATGTCCCGGGAAATGTATCGATCATTACGGATTCCAGATGGACGAAAGAGGCACTGAGTAACATCATTCGCAATGCAATCGAGCATACGCCAGGCGGAACGGTCCGAATCAGGGCCAGTCAGTCTGTGGTTGCAGTGGATCTGGATATTTGTGACAACGGATGCGGCATATCGGAAGGAGATCTGCCTCATATTTTTGAACGGTTCTATAAGGGAAAGCAGGCCTCTCCGGACAGCGCCGGGATCGGCCTGTCGCTGGCGAAGGAAGTGATTCAGAAGCAGAACGGCAGCATCGAGGTTTCAGGAGCGGAAGGAGAAGGCACAGCATTCCATATCCGGTTCTTCCGGACAGGGACGCTGTAAGAGGAAGGCGGAACCCGGGGATCCGCGTGTTCTGAATCTGGCATGTATTGTAATCCGGGTCAAGCTCGCTCCTTCAGCCTGATCTGACGCTGGAGAGACCGCTTTCGCAGGTGTTCAGAAAAAGTTCGAGTGCGGAGGACTGATAGGCGGTTTTCCGGGTGACAGCACAGACAGTTGAGCTGACTGCCGGGCGGATTGTCCGCCGGATCCACAGCGAGGAGGCTGAGGGCTCCGGCAGATGATCTGCGTGCACCGGGGCAGGGACTCCTCCTGCAGAGAATGGATTTACATCCTGAACGGATGGATCATTGAATGCAGACGGTCTGGAGAGCCTGCTCCCGGAATTAAGCGTGTAGGTGGCGGAGAGCGGAACGATTGCATATCCGAGTCCGGCCTTTGCCCAGGAGATACAGGTTCTCGCGTCGTCAGCAATGCAGTAGTAATGCGGTACATCTCCGGTCTCGGCGAAGCGGGTATCCAGCAGCTGTTTCCACCTTCTGTAGATGATCAGGGGAAGCGGGCGGAGAGCTTCCAGAGAGATGCATCCGGTGTGGCATGGCCGCTTTCCTGCGCGGATTCCCGATCCCTGCAGGGTCGTGCATCTGAGACTGCGCGTCCGCAGTCTGACAGTCCGGTCTGTATGCTGACAGCGCAGAGGAACTCCGCATCAAGCTCCCGGATCTCGTAGGAAGGCTCCCGGGTAAAGGGAGTCCGCACAAGTGCCAGATCCAGCAGGTCCGAATCGAGCCGGGACAGAAGCTCATAGGTATTGGCCTCTGTCAGTTCAAAGTGGACATCCGGATACAGGGCAGAAAAGGGTCTGACATACCGCTGCAGCAGGTGTTCTGATGCGGAGGAGATGACGCCGAGCCGGATTGTTCCGCTCTTTCCCATCCTCCGGTCTTTCAGTTCTTTTTCTGTAGCGTCTGCAAGCTGGAGCATATTTTTTGCCCGGCGGTAAAAAAAGTCTCCTGTATCTGTCATCCGGACATGTCTGGGGCCTCTGATCAAAAGCGGGGCGCCGATCTCTTCCTCCAGCTGCCGGATCTGAGCGCTCAGGGGCGGCTGCGTCATGTTCAGCTTTCTGGCAGCAGCCTGAAAGGTCCCTTCTTCAACGATCACCGTATAGTACAACATCTGTTTCAGTTCCATGATTTTCTCTCGGATCGATTCGGCCGCTTTCATCATACAATACGAATTTCATATCATTATAATATAAAATCAATATTATTCATATAGATCATATGGTGTTACGATGAGAAGGCAGCAAAAGAACAGAGCTGAAAAGGCTTATCAAAGAAAGGAACAGTATGAAATCGCTGCTTGTTTATCTGAAAAAGTATCGAAAAGAATCGATACTGGCACCACTGTTCAAGATGCTGGAGGCGACATCGAGCTCCTGGTCCCGCTTGTCATGGCGGCTGTCATCGACACCGGAATTCGGAACAATGACCGTCACTATGTCATTTCCATGTGCCTTGTACTGATTCTTCTTGGAGTTGTAGGACTGGCAGCTTCTATTACCGCGCAGTACTTTGCGGCAAAGGCGGCAACCGGGTTCGCCGGGGCGCTGCGCCATGCGCTTTTTGACAAGATCCAGAGCCTGACCTTCTCACAGATGGATACATTCGGGACGGATACGCTGATCACGCGTCTGACAAGTGATGTCAACCAGGTTCAGAACGGCGTCAACCTGTTTCTGCGTCTGTTTCTGCGTTCGCCCTTTGTGGTGTTTGGGGCAATGATCATGGCCTTCACGGTTGACGCACGCTCGGCTATGCTCTTTGTAATCACCATTCCGATTCTGTCCGTTGTGGTTTTCGGTATCATGCTGGCGACCATGCCGCTTTACAAGGGTGTACAGGCCAATCTGGACCGGATAATGACGAGTACGCGGGAGAATCTGACAGGTGTCCGGGTGATACGGGCCTTCCGGAAGGAGCCGGACGAGACAAGGCGGTTCCGGGAAAACAACCGGACGCTCGCCGCTTCTCAGAAATTTGTCGGACGTATATCAGGCCTGATGAATCCGGTAACCTATGTCATCATCAATCTTTCAACCTGTGCGCTGATCTATGTTGGCGCGGTCCGGATTGATACAGGGATTCTGAAAGCCGGACAGGTTGTCGCGCTTCTGAATTATATGTCCCAGATCCTGATCGAGCTGATCAAGCTGGCCAATCTGATCATCCAGATGACAAAGGCGGCGGCCTGCGGCGACCGGATCGCGGCGGTTCTGGCTGTGCAGCCTGACATGAAGAATGGAAAGCAGAAGCTCTCCGCCGTGGAAGATGATAGACCGGCTGTTGCTTTCCGGGATGTATCGCTCTCCTATAAGGGAAGCGCAGGGCGTGCGCTGGAGCATATTTCATTTGAAGCAAGGAAAGGACAGACCGTCGGAATCATCGGCGGAACCGGGAGCGGAAAGTCTTCACTTGTGAACCTGATTCCGCGTTTTTATGATGTGTCAGAAGGAGAGGTGGATGTCTTCGGAACCGATGTCCGGAAACTGGATACTGCCTCTCTCAGAGATCATGTCGGAATTGTGCTCCAGAAGGCAGAGCTGTTCAAGGGGAGCATCGCGGATAATCTTCGGTGGGGGAACGCAGAGGCATCGAGTCAAGACTTTGAATACGCACTTGAGACCTCTCAGGCGAAGGAATATGTGGACAAAAAGCCGGGCGGTGTCGGGTACATGCTGGAGCAGAATGGAAGAAATTTGTCAGGCGGGCAGCGGCAGCGCCTGACGATCGCACGCGCACTGATGAAAAAGCCGGACATCCTGATTCTGGATGACAGTGCATCGGCGCTTGATTTCGCGACGGATGCAAAGCTCCGCATGGCCATCCGGAAAATGAGCCATTCGATGACAACGTTTATTGTCTCCCAGCGTGCCGCTTCTGTGCAGTACGCAGACCTGATTCTGGTCCTGGACGACGGAAAGCTGGTCGGGAAAGGGACACATGAAGAGCTTCTGAGATCCAATGAAGTGTACCAGGAAATCTATTATTCGCAGTTCCCGAAGGAGGCCGCCCATGCGTAAACAGGAAAAGAAGGAAAGCCAGAAGGCGACACTCAGAAGGATTGTCCGGTATATTTGGAAATATAGAATCTACCTGTATCTTTCTCTGGCCCTGGCTGTCGTGACGGTACTGCTGACGCTTTACATCCCGAAGCTGACCGGACGTTCCGTCGACTATATGATCGGAAAAGGAAGGGTGGATTTTTACGGAGTCCGGGGAATCATCTATAAAATCATCTGCTGTGCAGCGATCACAGGCGCCGGCCAGTGGCTGATGAACCTGTGCAACAACAAGATGACTTTTGAGGTTGTCCGGGATATCCGCAACGATGCTTTTGAGAAGATTGAAAAGCTGCCGCTCAGCTTTATCGACGCGCATCCCTACGGGGACATCGAGAGCCGGGTCATCGCCGATGCCGATCAGTTTGCCGACGGACTGCTGATGGGGTTCACCCAGCTTTTCAGCGGCGTGGTGACCATTGTCGGAACGCTGGCGTTCATGCTGTCGGTCAATGTGAAGATTACACTCGCTGTCGTGGTCATCACCCCGGTATCCTTCCTGGTGGCGGGGTTCATTTCGAAGCGGACATACTCAATGTTCCAGAAGCAGACGGCAATCCGGGGAGAGCAGACAGGACTGATCAATGAGATGGTCGAGGGCCAGAGGGTGGTTAAGGCGTATAATCAGAGAGCGCACGTTGTCGCGGATTTTGATGAGATCAATGACAGATTGACCGACACAACGCTGAAGGCGGTCTTCTACTCGTCGATCACGAACCCTGCAACCCGGTTTGTTAACAGCCTTGTCTATACCAGCGTCGGGATTGTCGGAGCATTCTCTGTCATAGGTGGAACCCTTACGGTCGGGCAGCTGACGGCGTTTCTGAGTTACGCAAACCAGTATACGAAACCGTTCAATGAGATATCCGGCGTGGTGACGGAGCTTCAGAATGCCATCGCCTGTGCCGCGAGGGTGTTTGAGCTGATCGATGAGCCGGCGCAGATTCCGGATGCGGAGGATGCGGCAGCGCCTCAGACATTTGAAGGGCATGTCTGCCTGGATCAGGTGGATTTTTCCTACACGAAGGATGTTCCGCTGATCGAGAATCTGTCGCTGGAGGCGAAGCCGGGGCAGAAGGTCGCAATTGTAGGGCCGACCGGCTGCGGCAAGACAACCCTGATCAATCTTCTGATGCGGTTTTACGATGTCTGCGGGGGATCGATTTCTGTCGATGGGACGGATATCAGGATGCTGACAAGAGATGCTCTCCGCGGCGGATATGGGATGGTGCTTCAGGATACCTGGCTGAAGTCCGGTACGATCCGGGAAAATATCACGATGGGAAACCCGGATGTCAGTGAAGAAGAAATGATCCGCGTGGCAAAGACCTGCCACATTCATTCATTTGTCATGAAGCTGCCAAAGGGGTATGATACCCCTGTGTCGGACAACGGGGAGGACTTTTCCCAGGGGCAGAAGCAGCTGCTCTGCATCGCCCGTGTCATGATGTGTCACCCATCCATGCTGATCCTGGACGAGGCGACTTCCTCGATCGATACCAGAACCGAGCTGAAGATCCAGGATGCATTTGGACGCATGATGGAGGGCCATACGAGTTTTATTGTGGCGCATCGGCTTTCCACGATCCGCACGGCGGATGTGATTCTCGTCATGAAGGACGGGCATATCATCGAGCAGGGGAACCACCGGCAGCTGATGGAGGCGAAGGGATTCTACTACAACCTGTACCAGAGCCAGTTCCTCGGACAGGCAATTTAAAGAAAGATGGAGGCTGAGAAGATGCAGATCGCAGACATCACAAAAAAGATGATTACGTATTCGGAGGGCAATACACATGATATCAATCATTTCCTGAAGGTCTGGTCGTTTGCCAGAACGATCGGACAGCTGGAGGGGCTGGATGACAGAACGCAGGAAATCCTGGAGACGGCAGCGCTTCTTCATGATATTGCCTGCCCGCTGTGCCGGGAAAAGTACGGAAACACGAACGGGAAATATCAGGAAAAAGAAGGGATGCCGCTTGCCGAAGCATTCCTGAGGGACTGCGGTCTTTCTCCGGAGGAGAACGCCCGGATTGTGTACCTTGTCGGGCATCACCATACGCTGGAGGATATCCATGGAATGGATTATCAGATTCTGATCGAGGCAGACTATATCGTGAATGCGGATGAAAGCCACTATTCCATTGAGAATATCAGGCATTTTCGGGAGCAGATATTCAGGACGAATGCAGGGAAGGCGATTCTGGATTCAATCTATCTGGGCTGATGCACAGAAAATTCTCTGGGAATGTGCTGCTGACAGCATCTTCCGGGCAGCAGGAGATGCGCTGGCTGTTGTCATCATACAGCAGCTGGAACAACAACGATATGTAAATGGGGCAGGAAACCGATGGCTTCCTGCCCCACTTTTCTGTGAAGGCGAATGATTCTGGAAGATCGAAGATCTCAGAACAGTCTTCAGCGACGGTTGAAGGCATCAAATCCCGGATACACGGCATTCGCACCCAGCTGCTGCTCAATGCGGAGCAGCTGGTTGTACTTTGCAACCCGCTCTGATCTGGCCGGAGCGCCGGTCTTGATCTGGCGCGTGTTCAGCGCAACAGCGAGATCTGCGATGGTGGTGTCTGCTGTCTCGCCGGAACGGTGGGAGACGATGGCGGTGTAGCCGGCCTTGTGCGCCATCTTGATGGCGTTCATCGTCTCGCTGACAGAGCCAATCTGGTTCAGTTTGATCAGGATGGAGTTGCCGCAGCCAAGCTCAATGCCCTTCTTCAGGCGCTCTGTATTGGTGACGAACAGGTCATCTCCACAAGCTGTACCTTGTGACCGATCGCGGCCGTCATCTTCTGCCAGCCTTCCCAGTCTTCCTCGTCCAGGCCATCCTCGATCGAGTAGATCGGATAATCGGTGACCAGTTTGTCCCAGTGCGCAATCAGCTCATCGGAGGTGAAGTCCTTTCCGGACTTCGGCTGATGATAGAAGCCCTTTCCCTTTTCTGACTTCCACTCAGAGGAGGCTGCATCCATCGCCAGAACAAAATCCTTTCCTGGTTTGTAGCCCGCATTTTCAATGGCTTTCAGGATGTGTTCGATGGTATCGGCGTCATCCTTCAGGTTCGGTGCAAAACCGCCCTCGTCACCGACAGCAGTTGTGCTGCCCTCTGCCTTCAGGAGCTTCTGAAGGGCATGGTAGACATCTGCGGACCAGCGGAGCGCTTCCGAAAAGCTGGAGGCGCCAGCCGGCATGATCATGAATTCCTGGACATCGACGGTATTGGCAGCATGAGCCCCGCCGTTGAGGATATTCATCATCGGGACGGGCAGATAATTACCATTGACGCCGCCGAGGAAACGATAGAGGGGAATCCCCAGGGACGCAGCTGCCGCACGGGCGCAGGCCAGCGATACGGCTAAGATGGCATTGGCACCGAGCCGCGATTTATCTTCCGTCCCATCGGCACGAATCATCAGGTTGTCGATACCGTAAGTATCAAAAGGATTCTGCCCTCTCAAGACATCCTGTAAAACTGTATTGACATGATTGACGGCCTGGCTAACGCCTTTGCCGCCAAAGCGCTGAGCATCGCCATCGCGCAATTCCAGGGCTTCAAACTGCCCCGTCGAAGCGCCGCTGGGAGCCGCGCTGCGGCCCAAAGTCCCATCGGATAACAACACATCGGCCTGTACCGTAGGATTACCCCGCGAATCAAGGATTTCCCGGCCAACGACTTGTTCAATACGGATATCTTTCATAGTAAAACCTCCCCTGTCGAAAGTAATATATAGCGAATACCATAATTTCAGTATCTTTACAGCTATATTATACAATATTAGTCTCCTTTCGCATAATGCTTTATGAGAATCGCTGTTATTATAATTGAGTATGTTCGCAGGCCGCCGGTCGCAGTT
>ERZ791624.776-NODE-776-length-19426-cov-4.570285_pt1 | contig 19426 bp, 22 predicted proteins | sample MGYA00510058_ERZ791624 | MGnify/ENA primary metagenome ERZ791624 (study PRJEB30046, sample SAMN00715158) | human gut metagenome | study: EMG produced TPA metagenomics assembly of the A metagenome-wide association study of gut microbiota in type 2... | reverse complement strand
CTCGCGCGCAGCCTGTTTGCGGCGGGCGGCGTCGGCGTTCGGCGGCTTGTGCCGTCCATGCAGATGGTAATGGGGCAGAGCGTTTCCAGCCGATCGTAGATCCGGCGCAGCGACATATCCGATGCGTCTTTGATCTCAGCCAAAGACAGATTCGTCGTAATAACCAGCGGAAGGCCGGCCTGTCCGCGCTGGTCAACGACGGAATAGGTAACCTCACGCGCAAAATCGGTGCTGCGTTCTGCGCCAAGATCATCGACGACAAGCAGCTGATAGGCATTCAAACTGTCCAATATCTGCTGCCGGTCACGGCTCGACATGACCACGTTCAGGATCTTCGAAAAATTTGTGACAAGGACGCTGACGCCCTGCGCGATCAGCGCGTTCGCAATGGCATGAGCTAGGAACGTCTTGCCCGTACCGACGCTGCCGTAAAGCAGAATCCCGTAATTCTGTTCCAGAACCTTCGGCCATGTCTCCACATACCGGCGGCAGGTGCGGGATATTTTCCTATTCGCGCCATCGTCGGCCTTGAACGTATTGCGCCGGAATGTCGTGATTGCAAGCCCCGTGCCCGCCCATGTCTGCACAAGCTGCGCCTCGAATTCCCGCTGTCGGGCCTGTGCTTCCTCCGTCTCACGCTGCTTTCGGGCGCAAGCGCAGGAAATATGCCGCTGCATGGTCTTTTGCTGCTGGCCGCAGGTCATGGTGACCTCGATCAGCGTCGCTTCCCCGCAGGCTGGACAGCGTTCAAGCACGGTTTGGTCTGGTGAAATGATAGGGAAATCTGTCCTATCCAAAGAAATCCGCCTCCCTCCGGTATTCGTCCGTCGTGCGGATCCTGTTCTTGTCCTGCGCCTTCTGCTGCGCGTCCGACCGCTCCCACGTCCGAACCGCAGCCTTCCAGTCGACGATGGGCTTATTCTTGCCCTGCTTCCAGCCGTTGGCAGAGTAGAAATCAACGAACTTTTCCGGGTCAACGCTGCTTCCTCGTTCTTGGCAGTAAACCTTGACCTCGTCGACAGTGGGCGGGGTGAAGCGCGAAGCGCGCGGCGGCTTGTCCGCCGCCTTCTCTTTGTTCTGCTTTGTTCTGTTAAGTTTTGTTATGTTATGTTCAGGTTCCAAGCTGGATCCAAGCTGTTTCCGCTCTGGAACCATACTGGAACCAAGTACCCAACGCCCAGCGCTATCTTCGGATACCAAAGCACGTTCGGCCGCAAAAATTGTCTCGTGGTATCGGTCATTCTTGAGTGTGTTATTGATGTTCCAGTCTACAATGACGATTACGCCACTCTCGAAAGGAATGATGTAGCCCTTTGAAGCCAGCAGCCGAAGATCATCGTCATTGCAGCCGACACCGCGAGCGATCTTCTTCGGTGACGCGACAAAACCGTCATCGTCGCCGTGCATGCCCAAATGAAAATACAAGGCCTGTGCGCTTGCGGACATATCGAGGAATTTGTCGGTATCAGTGACAGCTAGTGAAAACATTCGCTTTTGTGCCATATGCTCACCACCCCGCGATCTGCTCTTGTCCGGCCGTATCCGCAAGCGCCGCCTCTGCTGCGCGGGCAATTCCGGCAATCTCAGCCGCCCGACGGCTCATGGAGCGGGCAAAGCGTTGAACGTCAGCCGGATTCTCCGGCAAAAAATAGCCATTTTGGTTATCTGAAAGAATCAGTTTTCCGGCTTTTCTCTCCGCCTGAATGCGTCGACGAATGCTGCGTTCGTCCTCACCAGTAAGCTGCACCAGCTCCCGAAGCGTCAGGGCATTTTCTGCGCCGACGTGAAGCAGCTCAAAAATCTGTAGCGTTTTCCTACTGTCCATGATAGAATCAAAAGCGGAATGATTGACCTCAAAATCTTCGTTCCGCGCCTCTGTCGGTGTTCCAGCACCGGCAGGGGCATTTTCTTTTTCAATTCGCATTTTCTCGTACCCCCGCCTGCCGGTTAAGCCACTCCCGGAACGCTTCCGCCGGAATCCGTGTGCAGCCGCCAATGCGCGCAACCGGGAAGCCGTCAAGCCGCATCCAGCGGTAAATCGTCGGGCGGCTGACGCTGGCCGCCATTGCCGCCTGAGAGGGCGTGAATGCTAACTGTTCCGTGCGTTCCATTACCCTGCCTCCTTCGACAGTTTTTCGATGATTCCGAAGATTTTTTGTTTTTCCTCCGCAGGTAACTCCATCCGCAGTTTTCTGGAAAAGTTACCGTCATTCAGTCCGATTGCAGCCGCGATCTGCCAGAGACGGACCCCTGCATTCGCCGCAGCCTGTCTAACATCCTTGTTGCACATTTTTCATACCTCCTTCTAAATGTGGGCTTTCGCTCCTTTCTTTTTCATTATACACATTTTTGTTGTTATTTTCAACTATATCATAGTTTACAGAAAATATAAGATTTTATTGTTGCTATTGTTGACAAAAATGTCGTTCCGTGATAAAGTATCAATGAAAGGAGATGTTCACGTATGAATATAAAAGAGGTCTTCGGAAAAAAATTGAAACATTTGCGCCAAGAAAAAGGTATGACGCAAGCGGAATTAGCCGCGCTTGCCAATGTATCAACGCAAATGATTTCCAGTTACGAAAAATGCGCAAAAGAACCCACTCTAACAAACGCCGCCTCCATTGCCAGCGCATTAAATGTGTCTCTTGCTTTTCTTGTTGACGAAGCAAACCATAGCACAAATTGTGATGCCATAAAAATTGAAACTTATGGAGATGTGATCCGCGTAATTGATAAGTTGGATACAGCATTTCGCGGAAACATCATTTATGACGCTGGTCATGGAGTTGATATTCAGGACATGGCCACCCAAGATTTTATTGAAAAGCATTACAAAATGCGCGAGTTACTTGATAATGATACAATCTCTTATGATCTATATCGCTCATGGATCGAAGGTGAAATTGCCAAAGGCGACAAAGAAGCGTTGCCACAGTACGATTAAATGTAGATATAGATAAACCGCCCCCGGTGCTGCGAACACCGGGGGCGGCTATAGGGGCAGTAAACTTTGCACGGCCTACTGCCCTCTCATCATACAGGAAAACGGGAGGAATTACAATGCCAAGAAAGAAAAATACCCGTGCCGCACAGGGCACGGGCAGTATCCGCAAGAAGACCGTCCTTCGGGAAGGCCGGGAATATTCGTATTGGGAAGCAAGAGTAACAGTCGGCGTTGACCCCGGCACCGGTAAGCAGATCCGCCGCAGCTTCTCAGGCAAGACGCAGAAAGAGGTACGGGAGAAAATGCAGGCCGCCGCTGTCGCCGTCAATGACGGAGACTATTTTGAGCCATCAAAAATGACTGTCGGGCAATGGCTTGACACTTGGGCTGCTGAGTATCTGAACAGCGTGAAACCGCGCACAGTAGAAAGCTACAAAGCCAACATTGAGCAACATCTGAAACCGGCCATAGGCGCAAAGCGTCTGTCCGAATTAAACGCAGTCGATGTTCAGCGGCTTTATAACAATCTGACGAACAAGCGCACAAAGCAGCCGCTTTCCGCAAAGTCCAAGAAAAATGTACACGGGACGCTGCACAAAGCATTGGAAAAGGCCGTTTCGCTCGGATATATCCGGCACAATCCAGCCGATAAGCCAGATCTTCCAAAGGTTCAAAAGGCCGAGATCAAGCCGCTTGCGGACAGCGAAATGATTGCGTTCCTCAATGCGATCAAAGGACACGAATACGAAGCGGTCTATCTCGTGACGCTTTTCACAGGAATGCGTGAAGGTGAAGTATTGGGCCTGACATGGGACTGCATCGATTTCAAGAGCGGGGCAATTACGATCAGGCAGCAGCTTCAGAAGGTGCGCGGTACCGGCGGCGAGTACATCCTTGCTCCGACCAAAAACGGGAAAAGCCGTATTGTTGCACCGGCGAAATACGTCATGCAGGTTTTGACCAAGCAGCGAAAGACGCAGAACGAGCAGCGGCTGAAAGCCGGCCCTGCATGGAGTAACCCACTTGACCTTGTTTTTACAAATTCACTCGGAAAGAATCTGTGCGCACAAACGGTTTATTTGCATTTTAAAAAGCTGGCTGCCGAAGCAGGCGTTCCAGACGCGCGTTTTCACGATCTGCGGCACAGTTATGCAGTCGCCGCGCTCCGCTCTGGTGACGATATCAAAACCGTTCAGGAGAATCTGGGACACCACACGGCAGCGTTCACACTGGATACCTATGCGCATGTGACCGACCAAATGCGGAAGGAAAGCGCCAAGCGAATGGACAGCTTTATTGAGGGCATTCAGGCGGCAAAAAAGGCGTAAAAACTCTGTAAGGGGAAAACTTAGGGGAAAACGCCTGTTTCAGCATAAAGAAAAACCCTCGAAAACGTAGTGTTTTCAAGGGTTTTCTATGTGGTGCGCGAGGCGGGACTTGAACCCGCACGTCCGGAGTGGACACTAGAACCTGAATCTAGCGAGTCTGCCAATTCCACCACTCGCGCGTTTGCAGTCTTTCAACTGCTCGGATATATTACCACAGATATTCCTGCTTGTCAAGCGGAAGGTGCAGAAAAGTTGCGAAAAACATACCGGCGAATCGCCGGTATGACAGGGAGGCGCAGTGGCGTTTAAAAAATCATGCAGATCCCTGCGATCACGGCGCAGAGGGGGATATAGAGCAGGAAGTGCAGGATGTGCGTCCTTTTATTATAGCCGAACATATGCGGCCCTACGATGCCCTTCAGCGCGGGATAAAAATGCGGGAAGAAGTTTGAATGGCAGAGCAGGAACCAGTTGAAAAAGAGAATATCGTAGAGCTCCATGCAATAGAGCATGATAAGATACCGGCCAAAGAAGCGGAAAAATCCAAAGCCGTTTCGGATCCCGTCCCACGCGGCAAGAACGGCTGCGGCCAGAAACAGCAGGACCGCGATCCCCCTCTATGATCCAGCCGATGATGTGCGCCCCGCGGAACCGCTCTTTTTTGTCCGGGATCGCGTCCAGAATCTCCTTCGATGCGGAGGAAAAGAACCGCTTATCCTGGATAAAGCCGACGCCGCCGTACAAAACGAGAAAATATGCGGCCATCAGCAGAATCGCCGCAAGGATTGCCACCAGCATTCTGATCCCGTCCTTCTGAACGTTTTGTTTATACTACCACAGAACCGGCCTGCGCGCAAAAAACAAAGGGCTGCGGCTGCGGCGGCACCGCACAGCTGGCGGGCAAGCACGTGGTCAGTGGGAAGATGATCGCCGTAGAGCTTGCGGGACTCGCACCCCGGCCAAAGCAGCCGCCACACGGAATTCTGGACGCCCGAACCGCTTGAAGCAACGGAAAATTGATAAAAGAAAAACCTTGAAAACAGATGTTTTCAAGGTTTTTCTGGCGCGGAAGGAGAGATTTGAACTCTCGCGCGCTTTTTAGACGCCTACTCCCTTAGCAGGGGAGCCCCTTCGGCCACTTGGGTACTTCCGCAGGTCGGTTGAGCCGATATGAAGGAAAGAAAATGGCGGAGAGAGTGGGATTCGAACCCACGGCACATTGCTGTGTCACTGGTTTTCAAGACCAGCTCCTTAAACCGCTCGGACATCTCTCCGAATGCCGGCCTCCAAAGCCGTGAATCATCTTATCATATCCAGGCAGGTTTGTCAATTCCTTTTGCAGAAACCGATGAATATTTCAGGAAGAAACCTTGATGTTCCCATGGGAAAGTGCTATACTGATTCAATAAAATAATGCAACTGGAAGGTGTTCCTGTATGACAAAAATTGATATTTATTCTGGCTTTCTCGGCGCTGGCAAGACGACGCTTATCAAAAAAATGATCAAGGAAGCCTATCACGGCCAGAAGCTCGTCCTCATTGAGAACGAATTCGGCGAAATTGGCATTGACGGCGGCTTTCTGCAGGAGGCGGGCATCCAGATCACGGAGATGAACTCCGGCTGCATCTGCTGCTCGCTGGTGGGCGATTTCGGCCGCGCGCTCAAGAAGGTCATTGCGGAGTATGCGCCCGACCGCATCTTGATCGAGCCGTCCGGCGTCGGCAAGCTGTCCGACGTCATCGGCGCCGTGCGCAAGGTCACGTCCGACGACGTGCAGCTCGGCAATTTCGTGACCGTGGCGGACGCGACGAAGTGCAAGATGTATATGAAGAACTTCGGCGAGTTCTACAATAACCAGATCGAGACGGCCAACACCATCATCCTCAGCCGCACCGACGGCATGACGGAGGAAAAGCTCGACCAGTGCGTCAACATGATCCGCGAACACAACAAGGACGCCGTGATCGTTACGACCCCGTGGCCGGAGCTGACCGGCGAGCAGCTGATGGAGGCCATGGAGCAGCGCAGCACCATCGCCATCGAGCTTGCAAAGCTCGAAGAAGAGGCGCACCACCATCATCATGACCATGACGAGGACGACGAGTGCGACGATCCGGACTGCGCCTGCCACCATCATCACCACGACGAGGATGACGACGACGAGCACGAGCACCATCACCATCATCACCATGATGACGACGATGACGATGAATGCGACGACCCGGACTGCGCCTGCCACCACCATCACGATGACGACGATGACGACGAGCATGAGCACCACCATCATCACCATCACCACCACGGCCATGACGCCGACGAGGTCTTCATCAGCTGGGGCGAGGAAACGCACAAGAAATTCACAAAGGCCGAGATCGAGGGCATCCTGAAGGCGCTTGAGGACGCGGATGCCTACGGCATTGTCCTGCGCGCAAAGGGCTATGTGGCAAACGCGGAGAGCGAGAAGTGGATCCACTTCGACTATGTCCCCGGTGAGCCGGATATCCGCGACGGCGGCGCGATGGTCACGGGCCGCATCTGCGTGATCGGCTCGAAGCTGAACGAAGAGGCTGTTGCGAAGCTCTTCGGCGTGGAAAAGCAGTAAGGAGTTTTCTCTATGGCTATGCCTGATATCCCCATGTACGTCTTTACCGGCTTTCTGGAGTCCGGCAAGACGAAGTTCATTCAGCAAACGCTCGAGGATGAGCGCTTCAACACCGGCGAGCGGACGCTTCTGCTGGTTTTCGAGGAGGGTGAGGAGGAATACGACGTCTCAACCTATCCCCACAAGGAGGTCTACGAGCAGGTTCTGGACTATGAAGACATCAGTCCGGAGCTGCTGACCGGCCTGCAGAAGAAATACCGGGCCGAGCGTGTGGTCGTGGAGCTCAACGGGATGCATCTTGCTGCGGATTTCTACCTCAAGACCCCCGACCACTGGAAGATCGCGCAGGAGGTCATGTTTGCCGACGCGACGACCTTCCTCAGCTACAACGCCAATATGCGCCAGCTCGTCGTGGACAAGCTGGCAGGCGCGGAGATGCTGGTTCTCAACCGCATGGCCCCCGGCACGGACGTCATGCCGTACCACAAGATCGCCCGCGCCGTGAACCGGAAGATCGACATTCTCTATGAATACACCGACGGCTCGACGCACTATGACGATATCGAAGACCCGCTGCCGTTTGACCTGAACGCGCCCGTGGTCGAGATCAGGGACGAGGATTATGCCCTGTTCTACCGCGATATCACGGAGGAACCCAAGAAATACGCGGGCAAGACCGTGAAATTCAAGGGGCAGGTCGCGCGCCTGCGCCGGGAAAAAGAGGGGATGTTTGCTCCCGGCCGGTTCGTCATGACCTGCTGCGAAGCGGATATCACGTTCATGGGCCTGCCGTGCAAATTCGCGGCGGCCTCCGGCCTTGCGGCCAGAAGCTGGGTCTGGGTAACGGCGACGGTCGAGGTCAAGTTCCACACGCTCTACAAGGGCGTCGGACCCATCCTGACGGCTGTGAACGTGCAGCCCGCCGAGCCTGCCGAGCAGAACGTCGCAACGTTCTGATACGATTCATATTCGCTCCTTTGTGTACCAAAGCAGCCGGCAGAGACTTGTCTGCCGGCTGCTTTCTGTTTTGGCAGAATGGCTCTTGCCGGAAGGCTGGAAATCAGGTATAATACAGAAAAAGACGCCCCGCCGGGAGGCGGGGGAACGGAGGCGTTTGCATATGCAGACAAGCTATCGCTTTTCCGCGCCGGGCCGCACGGAGATCAGCGGCAACCATACCGACCATCAGCACGGCTGCGTGCTGGCTGCGGCTGTCGATCTGGAAACGACGGCGGAGGTCACGCTGCGGCCTGATTCCATCATCCGCGTTGCGTCCGAGGGCTATGCCCCGGTCGAGATTGATCTGAATGATCTGTCCGTCCACGCGGAAGAAAAAAATACGACCGCCGCGCTCGTGCGCGGCGTTGCTGCGGCGTTTGCGCAGCGCGGCTGTAAGCTACACGGCTTTGACGCAGCTGTCCGCTCGACCGTCCTGCCCGGCTCCGGTCTGTCGTCCTCCGCCGCATTCGAGGTTCTGATCGGCACGATCTGCAACGAGCTGTTTTTCGATAAAAAATGCTCCGCCATCGAGATCGCGCAGATCGGCCAGTATGCCGAGAACGTCTATTTCGGCAAGCCCTGCGGCCTCATGGATCAGATGGCCTCCAGCGTCGGCGGGCTGGTCTTCATCGATTTTGCCGACCCGGCGCACCCCGCCGTCCGGCAGGCGGCGTTCGATTTTGCGCACTGCGGCTACACGCTTTGCACGCTCGATTCCGGCGCGGATCACGCAGATCTGACGGACGAATACGCCGCCATCCCCGAGGAAATGCGCCGCGTAGCCCGTGTGTTCGGCAAGGACGTGCTGCGCGAGGTGGACGAGGCGGAATTCTACGCAAATCTCAAGGCGACCCGCGAGGCGGCGGGCGACCGCGCCGTTTTGCGCGCGATGCATTTCTTTGACGAAAACCGCCGGGTGCAGCAGCAGGTGCAGGCGCTGGAACGGGACGATTTTGAGGGCTTCCTTGCGGGCGTGCGCGATTCCGGGCGCTCGTCGTGGATGCTGCTGCAGAACGTGGTTCCTGCCGGGAGCCGGGAGCACCAGCAGATGGCCCTTGCGCTGGCTGCCTGTGAAAAGCAGCTTGCCGGGCGCGGCGCCTGCCGCATTCACGGCGGCGGCTTTGCCGGGACGCTGCTGGCGTTCGTGCCGAATGAAGCGCTTGCGTCCTTCCGCGCCAATATGGAGGCCGTGCTCGGCGAGGGCCGCTGCCACGTGCTCTCGATCCGGCAGGCGGGCGGCGTCCGGCTGGCATGAGACGGGCTGACCGCGCGGTCACGGACCGCGAACGGATCCTGCAGGTGATCGAGTCCTGCACCTGCTGCCGCGTCGGTTTTTCCTGCCCGGAGGGCGCGTATATCGTGCCGCTGAATTTCGCCTTTGTCCCCGGCCCACCTGACCGGTTTTATTTCCACGGCGCGCATGAGGGCCGCAAGGCAGAGCTCATCCGCACTGCGCCGCGCGTCGGCTTTGAGCTGGACTGCGGGCACGCGCTCGCAGCCGGACAGACCGGCTGCTCGTATTCCTATCGCTATCAGAGCGTGATCGGAACGGGCGTGATCTGCGAGGTGCAGGAGCCGGAGGAAAAGAAGCGGGCGCTGTCGGCAATTATGGCGCACTATGAAAAGAGCCGTCTGTTTACCTTTACAGACGAGCAGGCGCAGCGCGCGGCCGTGTTCCGGCTGGACGTCGCGCAGCTGACCTGCAAGGAGCATTTGTAAGAAAGAAGGAAGACACATGAACGAATTTGAACTGCAGCACCTGCCGGAGGCATACCGCCCTTTGTCGCCGTGGAGCTATTTTGGCCTCGGCATTCTCTACGCCCTGCCGCTCCTGGGCTGGATCTTCCTGATCGTCCACGCCATCGGCAGCGCGAACATCAACCGCCGCAATTATGCCCGCAGCTATTTCTGCGTCTACGTGCTGGCGATCATTCTGGGTGTCCTGCTGACGATCACCGGCGTACTGTCCGGCCTGACCCAATCCCTGAACGGTACGTTCGCATAAGTCCATAAATCAAAAAACGTGGCTGTCTCAATGATGTTTCGATCATTTGAGACAGCCCTGTTTCTTGTGGTGGGGGGATTATGACAGGCTCTTACCGCATACGGTGCAGAATACGGCGTCGGACAGCTTGACGGGCGCGCCGCAGTGCGGGCAGTATCTGTTAGTCCGCTGCGGCTGGGCTGGCAGCTCAGGCGCCAGAGAGAACACAACGGGCTTTCCCTGCGGAGCGGGCTGCGTCACAGGTTCGGCAGGCTCGGGCTGCGCGGGTACATCGTACTGGATGGGCTGCGTAGGCGCGTCGGGCCACTCGGACGGAACGGGCCATTCGGGCTGCGCAGGACGAGTGGGCGGCACAGGCGAAGACGGCTGCGGAGCGCTTGCCGTACTTTTGCACATCACTTATTATAGCAGTGGGGTCATATACAACGGAAGAAATACGATGCCGTCTTCCTCTTTGAAATCGCCGGTATGCAAAACATAAGGGATATGAAGCTGATCGGCATATTTCGTCTTGAATTTTTTCAGAGAGGACAGCGTATAGTTCTTACTCGACTTCACTTCGATGGGAGAGATGTTGTGGCGGTTGCTGATTTGGCTCTTGGCGATCAAAAAATCAATTTCCATGCGGGAGGATGCGTCGCTGCGCGAGGAATTGGAATAGAAATAGAGCTTGTGCCCACTCGCAGTCAGCATTTGCGCGACCATATTCTCCATGACCATGCCCATGTTGACCTCCAGCTTGTCGAGCAGGAGCTTCTTGTAGACCTCGCCGGTAACGATGCCGTTTTCATCAAAGGCATGGCTGATCAAGAGACCGGTATCGCCCATATAGCATTTCAGCAGCGTCCTGTCCCGGTTCAGATTCAAGCCAAAGGTCGGCTCTGTGGCATTGTAGCAATGATTTACGATCATCGCATCGGAAAGCCAGAACATAGCGTCCTTGTATTCATCGAATCGTGCGCCCTGCTTCAAAGACGAGAGCTTAAAATGTTGATTCTGATTCTTCATCTGCGATGGGATCTCGTCATAAATCGCCTCGACCTTCATCTCATAGCCTTTTGCGTGCTTGCGAATATCATCACGATAAAGATTCAAGATACGCCGCTTGACCCGGTCTACCTCGTCAAAGTCGTTGTGTTTGACAAATGCATTGACAGCCTGCGGCATTCCGCCAACGATCAGGTATTGCCGGAACAGATCCATCGCTTTGCGATGCAGCGCCTGTCCGAGCGGCGCTTTTTTTCTGTAGCAGTCGCGGATGAAATCCATCATCGTGTCGTTCCCGTTTGCCCACAGGAATTCCTCAAAGTCCAGCGGATACATATCCACATGATCTTCTTCGGACGGGATCAGGATATCCTTTACATTTTCACGGATGGAAATAAGTGAGCCTGTCTCAATATAGTCGTAGCGTCCGTCTGCTACGAGGTATTTAATAGCGCTTCTCGCTCTCGGGAAAAGCTGAACCTCATCAAAAATAATCAGAGATTCCCTCTCGTAGAGCTTGACCCCGTAATAGGTTGTCAGCTTCATGAAGAAAGTTCTCAGGTCGACAAGGTCGTGTTCAAACATTTCCTTGACCTGCTGATCAACAAGGTTGAAGTCAATCAGAATGTAAGACTTGTATTCCGCCTTGGCAAACGCCTCCACAATATAGCTCTTTCCAACACGCCGAGCGCCCTGCACCAAAAGAGCACTTTCGCCATTCCGCTGCTTCCATTGCAGCAATTCCTGATAGATTTTTCTGCGCATAAAGAACCTCCTGATAAAACTGCCCCAAACGAGTAATCTCTATAAGAGGATAGCACAAATCGAGAATTTATACAAGAGAATAATCACATAAATCGAGTTTTTTGATTTTCATATTTCTACGCAAATCGAGAGAATTGGGCATTTTCTGAAAAAGCTATTCAGAAAAAAAGGATGGTGCGGTACAGACTGGTAAGAATCATAGTCGTTTTGGCATATATCTCTCGACGAATGTTGACGAATCTGGTATAATTCATGCAGAGAAACCAAACAGCATACAACTGATACGGGAGGCGCGATAAAATGAGCAGAGACTCAGAAAAGGTTTTGAAAGAATTGCAGAAATTCCTGGACGCCCACGCAGAGGACACGGAGAACGAAGCCGACGTGGATGCCCTGGCGGAGCGGTTCTTTGCAGAATACAATCTAAAATGCAAAGAGCAGAAAGAATCTGCGCCTGAAACAGCGGACGATTATCTGGATCTCGCCGAACAGGTCACGTCGAAGAAAAAAAGAGTGGAATATCTGCACAAGGCGCTGGAGCTGGAGCCGGACAATCTGGATGCAAGACTCCAATTGATTCTGCGTACAGCGGAGCAGCCGGACGAGCGGCGGCTTGCCCTGCAGGAGCTGCTCGACGCAGCGGACAAGCAGATGGAAAAGTCCGGCGCGTTCAAGGAGTACGCCGGTGAGTTTTGGACAGCGTTTGAAACCAGACCATATATGCGCGTGCGCTATACATACTTTGACGTTTTAATTTCCTGCGGCATGATGCGCCGGGCGATCGACGAAGGGCAGCGCCTGTTGGAATTGTGCGAGAACGATAATCTCGGCGTCCGCTATCAGCTGATGCATTTGTATGCCTATATGGAAGACGAGATGCACGCGCTGGCGCTCCATAAGCAGTTCGATTCCTATGAGGAAACGCAGATGCTCCTGCCGCTGGCAGTTTTGTATTACAAGCTGAATCAGTTCGATAAGGCAGAGGACTACATCAAGCGCCTTGCGAAAGCGAACAAGGATACGAAGAAGTTCCTGCGGGCGGCGGCGCGTGACCAGCTGGACGATTATATTGGCGAGATGAGCCCCTATGGATACCGGCCGTTTACGATGGAAGAGCTGCTGGACGAACTGATGCACACCAGTTATCTGTTCAACTCTGTGCCATACTTCTTCGCATGGGCAAGTAAAGTCCTTGCTGCGAAAACAGGTGCAAAAATGAGCGCAGGAAAGCCGAAACTCCTGCACTGAACCGGCAATATGAATGATGCAGAAAAGGCACGACATTGCGTCGTGCCTTTTGCGTTATCTGCAATTATACGAGGTATTCAGAAGCGCCGTTGTCCTTGCATTGACACCCATAAGCTCCCGCTGTGTCTGCCGGTTCGCCTGACACATGGGCATCAGAAAATTTACAGCCTTTCGGATCTGCTGAAGGTCAGAGAAAGTAAGGGCATTCTGATGCAGATGCTCCAAAACACGGCTACCTTTGAGGAAACCTTTGAGCGGGTCTTATCCAACAGGAAAGCCAACGGTTTAAGTGACAAAACCTTACAAACCTGCAACAACCGCTGAATCAAGGCAAAGCGAACGGGCTTGCCGCCTGTGATTCACAGACAGCAAGCCCGTTCGGCTGCTTGAACACTAGCTTTTTGGGGTCACTTCAAAATTGTCCTGCCGGGGAAATTTTGTTCAGCCGGCGTCCTCTGAGACGCTGGGGGTTTCGTAGGTTTCGATGCGGCGGATATGCGCGCCGAGCGCGGTGAGCTTGCCGACGATGTCCTCGTAGCCGCGCTCGATGAAGTGCGCATCCTCGATGAGCGTCATGCCCTCGGCGCACATAGCGGCGATGACCATCGCAGCGCCCGCGCGCAGGTCGCAGGCGCGGACCTCGCAGCCGCGCAGCGTCTGCACGCCGTCGATGATAGCGGTCTTGCCCTCGACCTGGATATTTGCGCCCATGCGGCCAAGCTCGGCCGTGTAGCGGAAGCGGTTGTCATAGACGCCCTCGGTCACGAGGCTGGTGCCGACGGCGGTGGCCAGACAGACGGTGATCTGCGGCTGCATATCGGTCGGGAAGCCGGGGTACGGCATGGTCTTGACGTTCGCGCGGTGCAGGCGGTAGGCGGATTCGACGCGGATGGCGTCGTCATACTCCGTGATGTCCGCGCCGATCTCGCGCAGCTTTGCAGTGATGCAGTCGAGATGCTTCGGGATGACGTTTTCGATCAGCACGTCGCCGCCGACTGCGGCGGCAGCGGCCATATACGTGCCCGCCTCGATCTGGTCGGGGATGATGGAATAGCAGCCGCCGTGCAGCGCCTTGACGCCGCGCACCTTGATGACGTCGGTGCCCGCGCCGGAGATCTGCGCACCCATGGCGTTCAGGAAGTTCGCGAGGTCGACGATGTGCGGCTCCTTGGCGCAGTTTTCGATGATCGTCATGCCGCTGCACAAAACTGCCGCAAGCAGGATGTTCATCGTCGCGCCGACGGAGACGATATCAAGATAGACATGGCCGCCGCGCAGCCCGCCCTTCGGGGGGTCGGCGCAGACATAGCCGCCGGCCTGCTCGACCATGGCGCCCATGGCCTCGAAGCCCTTGATGTGCTGGTCGATGGGGCGGACGCCGAAGTTGCAGCCGCCCGGCATGGCGACATGGGCATGGCCGAAGCGGCCAAGCTCTGCGCCGATGAGATAATACGACGCGCGGATACGGCGGACAAGCTCGATGGGCGCGGTCGCGTTGCGTGCACGGGTGCAGTCGATCTCGAGCGTGTTGCGGCCGTAGCGCCGGATCTCCGCGCCCATATCGCGCAGGATCTCCAGCAGCAGACGAACGTCTGAAATATCCGGTACGTTTTCGATCCGGCAGGGGCCGCTGACGAGCAGCGTGGCCGGCAGGATCGCGACCGCCGCGTTCTTGGCCCCGGAAATGGTCACGGAGCCGGAAAACTTTGTGCCGCCTTGAACGATGTATTTGATCAAAATGTAATCCCTCTTTGGTAGCGTCAGTTGACATCAGTTGACACTAAGAGTGTTTGCGGAAATGCGTTATGTTAACAAAGCCAAATTCGGCCGCTATTAGAATAGCACACCACGGCAGGAATGTAAAGGAAAATGACAATGCAGCAGCAGGAAATCTTCAGATTTTCTTCATAATTCGACAGGCGCAGACGGCGGACGCTATGTTTCCGCCGTGATTTCGCGCGTAATGCCGTTGATAAAAAAGCTTCCCGCGTCCGTTTCGACCAGCCAGACCGGCACGAAGCGGGTGCCCGTACCGGCCTGATCGGACGGCAGATACGCCTGCGTAAGACCCGTCACCGCGCTTCCGACCCAGCCGAGCGCGTCACGCCGGGCCAGCAGCTGCGCCAGCGCGTCAGCGGCGGAGATGGCCTCCTGCTCCGACACGCGCGTAATGGAGCTTCCGCCGGTATAAAACGTGCCCTCGACCGCCGTGAGGCAATCGTCCGTGTAGGTCAGCGCCAGCTGGCTGCCGAGCACCGGCACGCCGAGCAACGTCTGCGAGGTGCGGATCTGCACGGCGCCCGTCTCCGTCTGCTCCCGCGTGAGGGCCTGATATTGAAAATCCATGGCGCGCAGCAGCTTTTCTGCGGCCTTTTCAGAACTCCGCACCCGGCTACCGCCGGTCATCACGGCGGAGAAGCCGCCCGTGCGCGTGATATGGAGCGTCCCAAGCTCGGATTCGTAGGTGCTCTCAAAGCCGGATTCGCCTGCGGGCGCGGCCTTCGCGCCGAGCAGCGCCTGCGCGGCGGTCTGCGCGCCGTCCTCAGAAAGCTCGACACTGTAGAGCACGGGACTGCGCGGAAGCTCGTCGAGCAAAACGGAAAGGCCGTAGCTCTCGTAGAGTGTCTTCAGCTCCTGCAGCATCTGCCGCTGCTCATGCGTCTGCGCAAGCCGGTTCGGAACGACGATGCACAGAAGCCCCAGCGCACAGAGCGTCAGAATGAGAAGGATCAGATTTTTCATGCGCGAAGCGCTCATGGCGGCTCCTCCTGATGGAAAATTTGGGTCAGTGGTGCGATGGATACGGCGGAAAGCAGCTGTTCTAAAGAGGTCTTCGGCGAATCTGTATGGATTTACCCACTTGTTTGTAGGGGCCGATGCCCACATCGGCCCGCTGGGAAATTGCGAATTCGCCTAGGGTGTATCTGAAAACTCATGATGTGACCGGCAGCGAGGGATTTTTGCGTTGCGCAAGACATTTTTTCGCAGGAATACTGACGTATTTCAAGGAAAAATGACGCGGCGCACCGCAAAAAGGCCCGCTGTCCGGGTGCGTTGGGAGTTTTCAGATACACCCTAAGATTCCCGCAGAAACGGTGCGTTCTGCCGGGTCGATGTGGGCATCGACCCCTACGATTAACAGCGAAAAGCCTGCGGATTCGCATCGGACTATCGCTTTTCGCAATTACCTGCTGCGACCTCTCAGGCGCTCCCGCATATCGCGGGCGGGTACATATCACGCTTACTCCGTCTCCCACCCGGCGGTGAGTTCACCGCCGGTGCCTTCGGCGTACAGAAGGCGGAGCGTGCCGCCCTTCGGCAGGCAGGCGGCTGCCTGCGCTGCGGGCAGGAGCGCTGCGGGCGTTGACGAGGCCGTGTAGCTACGGTACAGGACGGAGGCGTTCGTGATCTGCGTGCCGTCGAAGCGGAGCTCGATCGCGCCGCGCGGTGCGATCTCGATGCCGGACAGATAATAGCCGAAGGTGCACACGGCGCTCTGGCCGTCGGCCCGATAGCTTTGCAGATAGACCCGCGCCTCGCCGTAGCTGTCACCGGTCAGGCGGCTGAGGAGGCTGCGCGCAGCCTCGATGCGGTCAAGCGCGCCTGCCGACGCGCTCTGGAAGCGGTCGTCCGGCTGAGGATCTGCAGTTCAATTCTGCCCTGCGCGCTCACGCGCAGGCGCAGGCCGGTTTCGGTAAAGGACGTCGTGCCGTCGTTTCCGACGAAGCGTGCGTCGCCGTAAGGGTTGATGCCGATCTGGGTTGCGAGGGCGGAAATAAATCGCGCGTCGCACGGGTTCGTGCCGAGGCCGGTGCAGACGGCGGCGCTTGACGCGCTGATGAGCGAGAGCGGATCGAGCGTCAACGCCGCAAAGCGTAAGCGAAAACAACGGGAGAAATGTCACGCTTTAGGGGCTGAAAAACCCTTGTAAATCAAGGATTTTTTCGAGGGTGTCAAAGGCAGGCTGATAGATTTATCCTCCGACCCCTAAAACGGCCTTAAAATGCGTACAGAATCCCAAGAGAAACCCCAAGGAGGAACCCTATGTCAGACAACCGAAAATATTATTACCTGAAACTCAAAGAAAACTATTTTGACGATGATTCCATCGTGCTGCTGGAAAGTATGCAGGATGGTGTGCTGTATTCCAACATTCTGCTCAAGCTGTATCTGAAATCGCTGAAACATGGTGGACGGCTTCAACTTGACGAGGACATTCCTTACACGGCGCAGATGATCGCCACCATTACCCGCCAGCAGATCGGCACTGTGGAGAGAGCCTTGCAGATCTTTTTGAAGCTGGGTCTTGTGGAAGTGCTGGACAGCGGCACATTCTACATGAGCAACATCGAACTTTTAATCGGCCAGTCCTCTACCGAGGCCGAGCGAAAGCGGGCTGCAAGGCTTCAAAATAAGGCTCTTTCTGCGCCCCGGACAAACGGCGGACATTTGTCCGACATTCGTCCACCAGAGATAGAGATAGAGTTAGAGAAAGAGATAGAGATAAAGAGAGAGATAGAGAAGGGACGCTCCGCCCGCGCCTATGGCCGTTACCAGAATGTTTTCCTGACGGACGAGGAACTGGCAGACTTGCAGGCCAGTTTTCCCACTGTATGGGGCCAGTACATCGAAAAGCTGTCCGAATACATGGCCTCTACCGGTAAGCGGTATCAGAGCCATGCCGCCACCATCCGGCGCTGGGCCGGTGAGGACGCGAAAAAGGCGGCCCCGCCCACCCGCAACCGGGATTACAGCGTAAAGGAGGATGAAACCGTATGATTGAGATTACCGCAGAAATCCGGGCGCTGATCGACAAGGCAGCCGCCGGTGTGGAACTGGCCGGGGACGAGTACATAGACCCGGCAGACGGTCTCATCCACTGTAAGAAATGCGGCGGCCAGAGGCAGACTGTTGTGCCATGCTTCGGGAAATCCGGCTACTTTATGCCGCGCTGCATCTGCCAGTGCCAGCGGGAGGCTGAGGAGCAGCGCAAGGCTGCTGAAGAACGGCAGCGCCGCATGGAGCGTATCAAACGCCGAAAGGCACAGGGCTTGCAAGACCGCTATCTCTATGACTACACCTTTGCCAACGACAACGGCAAAAACCCATTGATGGACAAGGCCCGCGCCTATGTGGAGAACTGGAAGGAGGCATATAAAAACAACACCGGCCTGCTGTTGTTCGGGGATGTGGGAACCGGCAAGTCCTTTTTCGCCGGTTGTATCGCCAACGCCCTGCTTGACCGGGATGTGCCGGTGCTGATGACGAACTTTCCCACCATTCTGAACCGCCTGACCGGGATGTTCTCTGAGGACAGGTCGGAGTTTATTGCCAGCTTTGACGAGTATGACCTGCTTATCATTGACGATCTGGGAGTAGAGCGCAGTACCGAATATGCTATGGAGCAGATGTTTTTCGTCATCGACAGCCGCTATCGCAGCCGCAGACCCATGATTATCACAACAAACTTGAAACTGTCCGAGCTGAAAAACCCGCCTGATCTGGCCCACGCCCGTATCTATGACCGTATTCTGGAACGGTGTGCGCCGATTCTCTTTGACGGGAAGAATTTCCGGGAAGAAAATGCCGGTGCTACCCGACAGACAGCAAAAGACATTGTAAACAGTAAGCACGACTGATTTTTTACCGGGCGGCACAGACCCGTTCGGAGAAAGGAGCGCCATGAACAGAGAACCCCGTACTATGCAGGTGGCAGACGCCGCTACTGCGTCCAGAGCGCCGGAAAACACGCCAGCGATGGTAAAGAAAATCGGCAAGACAACCTACAAGGTTCATGTCCATTTCAGCAATACCAGCACAGAAACCATGAGCGATAAAATCAAGCGTATGCTCAAAAATGAAATTCAGCAGATGTGACAGACTGATAAACGAAGCCGCCTTGTGCTAAACTGATGATGGTACGCACCAAAATTTTTGTCAAGGAGGACACGAAAATGCTTTACACAGAAAAAGAGAAGCATGAAATTGAACGAGTAAAGGAGGTCTTTGCGGAACATCTGCGGCAAAGCCCTGATTTTGAACTGCTCTGGTCGGACAAGGTAGGCTATGTCTGGCTGACGATTAGTGTCAATCCGGTCTATGTGGATACCGGTATCAGAATCGAATCAGCCGCCGATCTCTGCGGCAGGTGTTTGGATGATGTTGCTACGGATGTTTTATATATGACGGGCAACGATCACGCGCTGGAAGCAGCCGATCCGCTGGAATTGGCCGAAATCAAGCGGCGCTGGGAGCCATATATCAACCAGCTGCCAGACTATGCGTATCTCTGCAAAGACCTGCTGAACGGAAAAATGTAATCTATCAAACGAGGTGTCAGGAGCCATACGGTGCTTCTGGCACCTTTTTTGTAGATTTTTTGTGAATTTGATTAAAAAGTCCTTGACAATTTGTCTCTGGCAAAACGGCAAAATCCATCCTCATTTCCTGCGGTGCCAGATTAGCCCCCTTCGACATCCAAGAGCTGCGTGACCTCACTATGTACGATGAGCTGCAACTGGACACGCTGGGCGATAAGAAAACG
>ERZ791624.775-NODE-775-length-19450-cov-3.746429_pt1 | contig 19450 bp, 17 predicted proteins | sample MGYA00510058_ERZ791624 | MGnify/ENA primary metagenome ERZ791624 (study PRJEB30046, sample SAMN00715158) | human gut metagenome | study: EMG produced TPA metagenomics assembly of the A metagenome-wide association study of gut microbiota in type 2... | reverse complement strand
CTGGCAGCAGCACCTTCTTCCTACCCTTCAATATGGGCTGTGGTGAAGGTATTCAGGTCGGTGCCGGTAATCCTTTGCTGGAAGATGAATACAGCGTTCATTATATGTGGGACGATATCCTGCAAAAGGACAGCCTGCTGGAAATTCTTGGCAAGTTCATGTTTATCGAGGTCAGAGAAAAAGAAGATGCCAACGGCAAGGTAAAGAAGAACGAAACGGTTATCTTTCCTCGCTATCATCAGCTTGATGTGCTGCGCAAGGTGCTTGCTGATGTTAAGGAGCATGGCAGCAGCCTGAACTATCTTTTGCAGCACAGTGCAGGCTCCGGCAAAACGAACGAGATTGCCTGGCTTGCACATCGTCTGGCGTCCTTGCATAGTGCAGACAACAAGATTATCTTTGATAATATCATTATCTGTACTGACCGCGTAGTAGTCGACAGACAGCTGCAGCAGGCAGTGCTTGGCATTGAGCATAAGGAAGGCCTTATCCGCGTTATGGATGACCAGTGCAATTCTACCGACCTTGCCAATGCGCTTGGCGGTAACACTAAGATTATTGCAACGACGATTCAGAAGTTCCCGTATATCGTGGATAGTGTAAAAGGCTTGAAGAATAAGCATTTTGCCGTAATCATCGACGAAGCGCATTCTTCTACCTCCGGCAAGAACATGGCAGCGATTACGAAATCGCTTGGCTCCGGTGAAGTGGAAACCGATGTTGATGTTGAGGATATTATTACCGATGAAATCCAGCGCAACGGCAAGCAGCCTAATGTGTCGATGTTTGCTTTTACCGCTACGCCGAAACCGACTACGCTGCAGCTTTTCGGCAGGGTAAACACACAGGGACAGTATGAAGCCTTTCATATTTACTCTATGAAGCAGGCTATCGAAGAAGGCTTTATTCTTGATGTGCTGCAGAACTATATCACCTACGATACCTTCTTCCGTCTCAACAAAGAGATTGAAGATGATCCGGAAATGAAAACGAATGATGCAAAGCGCCAGATTGCCCGCTTCGTGCAGTTGCATGAAACCAATATCTCGCAACGCATTGAGGTAATCATCGAGCATTTCCGCCAAAACGTCATGCAGGAGCTTAATGGCCAGGCTAAGGCTATGGTCATTACGGAATCGCGTGCCGGTGCGGTAAAATATCGTCAGGCCTTTGAGGATTATATCAATCGCAAAGGTTATACCGGGCTGAAAGCACTGGTTGCCTTTTCCGGTAAGGTTACCATTGACGGCAAGGAGTATACGGAAGTAGGCATGAACGGTATTGCTGAAAAGAATCTGCCTAAAGAGTTTGATAAGGACGAATATCAGGTGCTGCTGGTAGCTGATAAATATCAGACCGGCTTTGATCAGAAGAAGCTGTGCGCTATGTATGTGCTCAAAAAGCTGCGTGGCGTAAATGCAGTGCAGACCTTATCGCGCTTGAACCGTATCTGTCCGCCCTTTGACAAAAAAACCTTTGTCCTTGATTTTGCTAACGATTATGCGGATATCGAGAAGGCTTTCAGCAAATACTACACTGTGACTTTGTTGTCCAACAGCATTAATCCGCGTTCTATTTATGATATCAGCGCTAAAATCGACGGCTATTTCTTCCTTGATCCCGGCGACGTAGAGGATTTCAATACGTTGCTGTACAAGGAAAAGGTTACTGCTGCGGACAAAAAGAAAATGACCTTTTTCCTGCAGAAAGCTAAAAACGTCATTGAAAAGAACAATGACGAGCAGACGCAGAAGGAAATCCATATGGCAATCCGCCATTTCATCCGCTGTTATGAGTTCTTGGTACAGGCAACCTGCTTCGAGGACTTGGATATTCATAAGAAATATAAGTTCTTGTCTTACTTGCAGACGTACTTAAAGGTGCGCCATTCTGGTGGCGGCTTTGACTTGACCGGCAAAATCAAGGCAGACAATTTCGTGCAGAAAAAGAGCGGAGAGTTTGCGAATGTTAAGCATAAAGCTGATCCGATTGTGCATCTGCCAACTGCTGAATCTCTTAACCTTACTCCTGCAAAGATTGAACGTCTGTCGCAGATTATTGCGGAAATCAACAGCAGAACCGGTAAAAACTATGATAATGACGTTGCAGTCAAGGCCATGCTGCAGATTAAGGATATCATGATGAAATCCGAAAAGTTGCGTGCCAGCGCTCAAAACAACACTGAAAGAGACTTTGAGTTTGCTTATTTCGACAATATTGATGATGCTTTGGTAGAAGGTTTGGAGCAGAATCAGGACTTCTTCAGCTTGCTTTTGGATAATGATGAGATTAAGCGTCAGGTGCTGGGAATTTTTGCCGCAGACGTATATAATGAGCTGAAGGGAAACAGGCAAACTAAGGTGTTGTATCCGGAGCTTGGTAAGCAGGATGAACTGCAGGCGGCAGATGGCGCTGCTACGTATGGCAAGCAGGGCAATGAATAAAGGTTAGTTATAAGGCGTAAAGATTAGGACGATTGGAGGTCTTGCATATGCCTAAATCTGAAATCTCTTTTGAAATCATTGAAACTCTTGGCGTTCTTGCTACAAGTACGAAAGGCTGGACTAAAGAGCTTAACCTGATATCCTGGAACGGACGCGAGCCGAAGTACGACCTTCGCGAATGGTCTCCAGAACACGACAAGATGGGTAAGGGCGTGACGCTCAGCAAAGATGAGTTGGATGCACTAAAAGGTATCTTGGAAAAACTGTGATTTAAATAAGTGTTGTGTTATGAAAAAAGCCGGCGGAATTTGGTTCCGTCGGCTTTTTGAAGTAAGCAGGATAAAATTTTTCAGTGACGAAATATTTATGGGTAAAGAATTATAGAAAGATAAAAAAGAGATATCATGTCGAATATATTTTGCGCAGATAGACAGATTCTGACGTAGTTTGGGAGTATAATTTAATTGTAGGTTGAAATGGTAATACAAAGGAGAGTGCTATCATGGCTGAAAACATTGAACTTACTGCACAGGAACTGGCTGAAAACGAATTGCTGAACGATGCAATCGCATATGCTGCTACCATGCATCGCAATGGTTTACGCAAGGGCACGACTATGCCTTATATCGTGCATCCGCTGGAGGTAATGCATATTTTAGAGGTAATGACAGGCGACAAGCATCTGATGGCTGCCGGTGTGCTGCATGACGTGGTGGAAGATACTGATGCTACTATTGAAGATGTTTATGCAAAATTTGGCGATGATATCGGTACTTTAGTAGAATGTCACACCGAAAAGCACAAGAAAGATCCTTGGGAAAAACGTAAAGAGGAAGCTTTGGCACAACTGGCAAAGGCGGATGTGCGTGAACAGAAGCTTGTGTTGGCGGATAAGCTGGCCAATATGCGTGCGATTGCGCGTGATTATGCTAAATACGGCGAGAACTTATGGCAGCGCTTCAAACGTGGCAAGGATATTCAGAGCTGGTATTATCATGCTGCAGTGAAGGCAATGAGCGATTTGGAGTTTGATGCGGAGGCAGCGCCTTTTTATAAAGAATTCGAGGAGAAGGTAAATCAGGTTTTCGGGGATAAAGGATAAGTGCTGAAGATGAATACTACGAGCAGAATGATTGCTTAGTGTCTGAAGTAGAGGCGTAAAATCATTGATTAAAGGAGTGATTTCTAAATGCAAGAAATTAAATGTCCGAAATGTGGTGAAGTATTTCAGGTAGATGAAGCTGGTTATGCAGCTATTGTTAAACAGGTTCGCGATAAGGAGTTTAATAAAGAGCTTAAAGAGCGGGAAGCGCAGTTTAAAATAGCAAAAGAGGATGCTTTAGAAGTTGCAAAAACTAAAGCAGAAAAAGATCTTAATCAGCTGATAGCTCAGAAAGATAAAGAAATTGCGGATTTACAAAAAAAGCATGATAGTGAATCCAATGAAACAAAACTTGAAATTGCAAATTTGAATGCACAAATTGCTGCTGCGGAATCTGAAAAAAATACGGCACTCGAAAAAGCTGAAGCTGAAAAGGATAGACTGATTTCTGAGCTTAATGATAAGCTACAAGCTAAAGATGACGAGCAAAAGCACATTGTCAAAGAGGCTGAAGCTGAAAAGGACAAAATTATTGCTGAACTTCAGAATCAGATAAGTAATATTACCAAGGATCATAAACATGATATGGAGCAGTTGAAAAGTGCAAAACAATTAGAGATTGATGCACTTAGTGCTCAAATTACCAATAATGAAACTGTCAAAAACTTAGCTGTTAGTGAGGTGGAAACTAAATATACTAAGTTGTTAGCTGAGAAAAAAGAAGAAATTGCTAAGCTTAATGGTGATTTAGAATCTAAAAATAAGGAGCTGGAAATAAGGGAGAATAGTATTCGTAGAGAATATGATGTCATTATAAAAAACAAAGATGAGCAGATAGAGCAGTACAGAGATTTTAAGGCTAGACAGTCGACTAAGATGATTGGAGAAAGTCTTGAAGTACATTGTAGCAATGAATTCAATAAAGTGCGTCATATTGGTTTTCCTACAGCATATTTTGAAAAAGATAATGATGCTAGAAGTGGTAGTAAGGGGGATTTTATTTTTAAAGATTTTGATGATGAGAGTAATGAATACATTTCTATTATGTTTGAAATGAAAAATGAAGCTGATGCAACTGAGAAAAAACATAAAAACGAGGACTTTTTTAAAGAACTTGACAAGGATAGACGAGAGAAAAAATGCGAATATGCTGTTTTAGTAACTTTGCTGGAAGCAGACAATGACTATTATAATCAGGGGATTGTTGATGTATCTCATCGCTATCCGAAAATGTATGTGATTAGGCCACAGTTTTTTGTTCCGTTAATTTCTTTATTGCGTAATGCGGCTCGCAATTCATTAGAATACAGAAAACAGTTGGCTGAAATGAAGAACCAAAATATTGACATAGAGAATTTTGAAGCAGGGATTGATGAGTTTAAGCGTTTGTGGGGGATGCATTATACCAATGCTCAGAAGAGATTTGATGAAGCTATAGATGAAATAGACAAGACAATACAGCACCTGCAGAAAGTAAGAGATGCTCTCGTTACTTCTGGCAATCATTTGGGCAAAGCAAATAGTCAGGCAGCTGATTTGACAATTAAGCGTTTGACAAAAGGTAATCCTACTATGGCTCAAAAATTTGCTGAGTTGAAAGAAAAATAGCGGGAGCAGTTGTAGCAGGAGGCTTATGCTTATGAGCTGAACGGCGAGATATACGTTTATGCAGTTGAAGTATTTTATAAGCTTAGATAAGAGTAAAAAAGCTGATACTCAGTCAAGTCGAAAAGACTTGTGGAGTAGGGCATTGGTCCAATTATCTGTTACATGAGTGTGGATTGACCTGGTCCGCAGTTTGCAAAATCAGCCTTTCATTTAATGATGCTTTGGTAAGACACTATTTTGACCAGTCAATTGGTATGATTTCTGATCATGCTACGCTTACCGATGCGAAGCTTATCAGTGAATATGACTCTTTGAAGAGTGAGCATAAGGCTGATAGCGAGGAGTTTTTAAGAGCCTGTTATGAAATCAGCTTAAAGCAGAAGCAGCTGGATTTGAAATTTATGGCTATGGAGTCAGAGCTACTTCTGAAGATTTCGTTCGATGCTTATTCTAATCACGGAAAGTATAATCTCAATAAAGCCTTGAAAGAGTATTTTAAAGCAAGAAACTTTCAGAAGGAGCTTGAGATTAATCTGCTGCTTGACAGGCTTGGCAGACTCATCTATGATTCCTTCAAAATGGTTACCAAGCATTGGTCAGCAAATTATTGCAATTTATTCGGTGTAATGCGTAAGGCTAAGCTGATTAAACCGGTTATCAATATCGGTGCACGGAAGCTTGAAGAAAATCCGTACCGAATGGGGCAGAGAATTGCGCTCCGTAGTCAGAACATGACTGCGGCAAGATTGACTTTTCTTATGCTGCGTGCGCAGAAACTTTTGCTCCCTGATTATGATTTTTATTATAGATGTGAAAGAAAGGTAGGATAAATAAGTTTACAATAAGAAAAGGCTGACGCTTCGCATTTACGCAAGGCGTCAGCCTTTTGCTGTTCGTATGAGGGTTAGTTGTTAAGCCTTAAGGCCGAGCTCGTAAGCCTCCTGCAGCTTGCTGCTGCCGCTGATTTCGCCTGCAGCATTGACTCCACCGCAGAAAAGGCTGCCGGCTAATTTAGCCTTTTCGAAGCAGTCAATCCAGCCGGTTAAGCCTGCCAGTGCACGCTCAGGGGTATAGCTGCCGTCGTCAGCAGCAGTTGCCATGAAGTATACCTCGCGGAATTTGTAATCCTTAGGAAACATGGAATTCATGCGGTCAATCAGCACCTTCATCTGACCGGCCATTTCGTAATAATAGATAGGCGTTGCCCAAACAACTACGTCGGCATTCAGCACAGTCTCGGTGATAGGCAGCGCATCGTCGTTAAAAATGCAGTGCCCCTTGCTTTGACAGGCCAGGCAACCTATGCAGAAGGCAATGCTTTTGCCCTTGAGCGATAGATATTCAACCTCATGGCCTGCGGCTTCAGCGCCCTTAACGAATTCCCTGGCTAAAGCCTCGGAGTTGCTGTTTGCTCTTAAACTGGTGGAAATAACTACAACCTTTTTAGACATTTGTTATCCGTCCTTTCCTTTGACTAATTTCCTGTTGTCTCTAGTATAATACTTGGAGTACAGTCTAAGTCAAGGGGGAGGAGGATAATTTGCGTTGAGGCTTTCTTCTTAAAGCCAGCTTTTACTGTTCCTACTAGCGTGTTATAATTAAGCTAAAGCTAATATGAGGAGCTGATATTATGGGCAAAAGAGCAATCTATTCCTGCATTACGCTGCAAAAAGAGTTGGAAAACACCATTAAGAAAATAGGCTTTGAGGGCAAGGTCACATATCTTAATGTTGCGCTTCATAGCAATCCGCAGAAGATGCATGAAACATTGCAAAGGATTATAGACGAAAATACAGAAGCAAAGGAAATAGTTATCTGCGTTTCCGGTTGCGGCAAGGCTACGTGTGATTTGAAGGCCACAACCTGTCCTATTGCTGTGCCGCGCACTATGGACTGCATTGATGTTCTTCTGACCGGTTCCGGCATAAAGCGTCCTGATGGAGCTATTTTCATAACTAAGAGCTGGATGAACTTCATGAAAAACTCTACAATTGACTATGCCAAGCTTGTGCAGGAGCGTGGTCAGGCAGAAGCGGAAACCTTCCTGAAGCAGCTGTATAAGGGATTCACGGATTTTTATATCATTGATACAGGGACGTATGATTTGCAGGAGGTTGAAGCTTATATTATGCCTTTGGTGAAGCTTTTGGGAGGAACGCTTACGCGTCTGCCGGTGCCTTACAAGGTGCTGGAAAAACTTGTGTCTGGCAAATATGATGACAGCGTTATTGCGATACCCAAGGGTGGAACGCTGAGCATTCATGAGTTCGATGGCCTGCGTCCTTGTACGATTAAGAAGTAGGGCATGAAGCACGGAAGTGAAATAAAGGCTTAACGTAAAGTCTATGCTTTAGCTTTTAATTATTTCATGGTAAAATGTATATAGATATAATTAAACGGAGGTTAAGCCATGCGTTATCCCATAAGCATTCAAACATTTGCAACAATTAGAAACGGTAATTACGTATATGTAGATAAAACGGATTTAGTATATCGCTTGGCACAGGAGCACGTATGCTTTTTGTCGCGTCCGCGTCGCTTTGGCAAATCTCTGCTTATAAGTACGTTGGATGCTTATTTCTCCGGACGCAGGGAGTTGTTCCGTGGCTTAAAAATGGAAGCGCTGGAGGATAAATGGGATGTTTATCCTGTTTTTAGAATTGATTTTGCCAAGGGACGTTTTGATCTTGCTGGTGAACTGGAGAAGGTTCTGGAAGAATATGTGAGCAGTTGGGAAACTATATATGGCAAAAGCGATATATATACAACTCTGAGCAGTCGTTTTCAATATGTTTTGGAGCAGGCAGCGGCGCAAACAGGGCATCAAGCAGTTATTTTGATAGATGAATATGACAAACCGCTTCTGGATGTACTGGAGGAAGACTTAGAAAATGTGAATCGCAGTATCCTGAAGGATTTTTATGGTACCTTTAAGGCTGCTGATGCCAGCCTGCGCTTTGTGCTTCTGACCGGTGTTACGAAGTTTAGTCAGATTACGGTTTTCTCGGGCTTTAATCAGCCGAATGATATCAGTATGGACAGCAGGTACGATGCTATTTGCGGTATTACTGAAGACGAACTGTACAGTGTTTTTGGTGAAGCAATCAGTGAAATGGCTTCTAAATTGAATTATACTGTTGAAACTATGAAAGCAGAGCTGAAAAAGCAGTATGATGGCTACCATTTTAGCAATGCTCTACTTGATGTTTACAATCCATTCAGTATTATCAATGCGTTCAATAAGATGGACATTGACAATTATTGGTATAAGTCAGGAACGCCAACATATTTAGTGAAGCTGTTAGAAGGGCATAATGTGAATATGCAAAAGCTGACCAGCAGGCCATATGAGTCGCAGTATTTTGTCGATTACAGAGCGGATGCAGAAAATCCTTTGGCGATGCTTTATCAGAGCGGGTACCTGACGATTAAAGGTTATGACAGGCATTATAGGGAGTATACTTTGGATTATCCTAATGTTGAGGTCAGAAAAGGCTTTGTAGCTTTGATGGCAGAGGCGAATAAGTGCTGCAGCTAAGTAAAGCAGCATGTCATAATTGTAAAAAATAAAGGATGAGCTTTAAGCCTTGGCTGTTCCAATTAGTAACAGGAACCAGGGCTGATAAGCTCATCCTTTTTTGAAGTGAATCCGTATCAAGGCAGGCGTCGGAAAAGACGTCGGTTCCGTGGGGCCTTCACTACATATACCTAATATTAGCTTTATTTGCTAAAGATGTCAATTGGTTTCACCTATAAGAGCATTATAAAAAATGAGACTAGCGGCTCCGGAAATGGTGGTGCTGATTACTAATCGGCGTCAAAATCGGACATCTCTGCTAAGCACAGTATAGCATTATAGCTGCTATGAAGTCAATGATGTAGTAAGCTGTAAACTTTGATGTAGCGAAAGTAGTACAAAGCATAGTGTTTGTAGTATAATATTAGGAAAGTGAAAGAATACTTCTTTAGGGAGGTGTAAAAATGCTGAGTATTTACTTGGGTGATTGTGAAAACGAGATATACAATCCGCCATTATACTTTATAAATCAATATGAAGACTTTTGGTTGGAATCTGAATTGGCCAAAAAGATGATTAAGGATGTAGATAAATCAGAAGTAGTAGGCCCGCATTTGATTCAAAGTCCGGTGCTTGGACCAATATCGCCTCGCGAGTTGTCCGGTGGTGTCAAAACCTTGCTGCTATTAGCTTTTGACAACAGCGGAAAAATATTTAATGCAACAGCATGCGGTGATAACTGTGCTAAATGGATTCTGGAGATTGCCGAAAATAAGGATTTAACAATAAGCCTGCATCATAGTATGAATTTTGGCGGTGGTGCCTATGCCATTAAGATATTAAATAATGGTGTTGTCGTACATAATCAAGAGGAATGGCTTGATGTAGTGTATGATTTTTTGTGAGGTAGAGCATGAAGGGTAAGTATAGTGTTTTTGTACAAAATAACAGACTGCGCTATGAATTTACTATCTCCAGAAATATTACTGTTATCCGTGGTGATAGCGCTACCGGTAAAACAACGCTTCTCGATTTATTAAATGCTTATGACAGAGATGGAGAGAGCAGCGGTGTTTTAGTAAAATGCGACGTTCCCTGTGTTGTTATCGGTGGACAGCGGTGGGAAGATAATCTGCAATTTATCCATAACAGCATAGTTTTTATAGATGAATGCAATAGATTTATTAAATCTGAGGATTTTGCTGTACGTGTTAAGGAGTCGGATAATTATTTCGTTATAGTTACTAGGGATGATTTACCGAATCTGCCTTACAGTGTCAAAGAAATCTATGGCATTCGAGAATCTGGTAAATATGCTGGACTGAAGCAGGTTTATAATGAGTTTTATTGCTTATATGGAGAGCTGGAGAATACTGAGTTGGCACAGGAGAGTCTTGTGATTGCGGAGGATTCTAACGCCGGTTTTGATTTTTTTAGCAGTTTATGTGATGGAATCGTAAACTGCATTAGTGCTAACGGAAAGTCAAATGTTTTTAAAGCTTTACAGGAGCATCGCGAAGAAAAGGTTTTGGTAATTGCAGATGGAGCTACCTTTGGCTGTGAAATGGAAAAGGTTATGCAGTTAATAAGAATCGGCAGAAGAATAGCGCTATATTTACCGGAATCGTTTGAGTGGCTGATACTTAATGCGGGAATCTTTGATGATAGCGAGGTAAAGGCTATTTTAAACGCCCCGAGTGAATATGTAGATAGTCAGGAGTTTTTTAGCTGGGAAAGGTTTTTTACTGATTTGCTTGTGAAAAAGAGCCATGGTACATATCTGCAATACAATAAACGAAGCTTAAATAAGGCATATTTGCAGGAAAAAATTAAGAATAAAATTGTTAATACTATGTCTTCTATAGAATTTTGAAGGACGTTTCAATTTAAAATTTTTCGTGCCAACAAAAAAGGCAGCTATGACACAAGCATGAAGCTTGCTGATAGCTGCCTTTTGTTATGCCCACTTGACAAACTGCTTTGATAAATATATCGTATAGACCTTCGCCTTACGTAATCTACGGTTTCCGATTTCTTCAGCCATACAGAAGACAGGTCTGAGCCTTCGAGAGCGACCCTGAGCTTCCTGCCCCTTTTGCCTGCCGCGGGAATGGTTACCCACAAATTTCACCCATCTTTCAGAAAAATGTTTTCTATCTCTGGTTTTCAAGACCAGAATAACTTTTGGTATTGAGCTACTTTTACCTCAGAATTCTGTTATACACGGATTTCTCCGCTTCACTACCAACAGCTTGCTTCGGAGTTTCCGTTAAGTTCGCTGCAGCATCCCTGCTACAGGTTTCACGGATTTTTCTAGCCTTTCGAGCTAGCGTCTATTGTCGCTGCCAGAATCCTTTGTGCTTTAATCGGCACCAAGATCCGCACATACCGTTCTGTGTTGCCTTTTGGGCTTCTCTGTCAGTCCTCGCGGAGCAACAGAAACCTCACTGCCGCAGTATCCCGCAGGCAGCCTGGTCACAGCTTCCGGTATTCTCGGAGGGGTTGACAACCCTTTAGTGCACCGAGTTATACGATATATTTGTCAAAACAGTTTTCAAGGAGCGTGTCGGTGTTCAACCGATGAATAAAGTATAACATATCTGCGCGAGTTAATCGTGGAAAAAAAGGTGCGCATTGATTTCTTGCTGCTTGGTATGAGGGGGATTGATTAAGTCCTTTAGTTCGAATATGCTTCCTGCAGTTTGTTGCTGCCGCTGATTTCGCCTGCAGTATTAACTCCGCTGCAAAAAAGCAGATGATACAACCCCAAATAAATCTCATCTTTAGGTATCATAATTCCTACCGTTGTAGTATAATTAAGTTGACAAGAAACAAATTTTTTATACAAGGATGGTGAAGTAATGGAGACTTTCATGGGAATTCTTATTCCATTTATCGGAACAACACTCGGTTCGGCGTGTGTGTTCTTTATGAAAAAATCGCTTAGCAATATGGTGCAGCGCTCGCTTGCTGGCTTTGCTGCTGGTGTAATGGTTGCAGCGTCTATCTGGAGCCTGCTGATTCCTGCTATCGAGCAATCCGAAAGCATGGGAAGGCTGTCCTTTCTCCCTGCGTTTATCGGCTTTTGGATTGGTATATTGTTTTTGCTCCTGCTTGACCACTTGATTCCCCATCTGCATGTGGGAAGTGAGCAGACTGAGGGCCCCAAGAGCAATTTGAGCCGTACTGCGATGATGGTTTTGGCTGTAACGCTGCACAATATACCTGAGGGAATGGCAGTCGGTGCAATATATGCCGGCTTTCTGGCGGGGAATACGCCAATTACGGCGGCAGGGGCGCTTGCCTTGTCCATCGGTATTGCTATTCAAAACTTTCCGGAGGGTGCGATTATTTCTATGCCGCTTCGCGCAGAGGGAGAGAGTAAGAACAGAGCATTTTGGGGCGGTGTGCTTTCCGGTGTGGTGGAACCAATCGGAGCTGTGCTGACGATACTTGCTGCTCAGCTTGTAATACCGGTCCTGCCGTATCTTTTGAGCTTTGCTGCCGGTGCGATGCTTTATGTTGTTGTAGAGGAGCTGATTCCTCAAATGTCGCAGGGAGAGCATTCTAATATCGGCACGATTTTCTTTGCCGTGGGATTTAGTGTTATGATGGTGCTGGATGTTGCGTTAGGGTAGAGAACGATTTCGGTATATCAGAATGGTGCCGCTGGCAAACAGTATAGCGAAGAGCCTGAAAGAGCCAAAGGATATTATGAAATGAGAGATTGCTGTGAAGAACAAAAACAGCATTAAGAAATTTGATGGCAAAACCTAGCTTCTTAATGCTGCATTTCACAGTAATCTCTCTTTAATTAAACAGTTTATCTGGCATGCCTAACATCTTCTTTTGCAGATAGACAGATTCTGACGTACTCATGGCTTGTAATATACTTGTACATGAGGAAAAATCCTGCTGATAACCATAGAAAATTGAATTTACGGATACATAGGAAAAAGCTGATACTACGGCAGGTCGCAAGACTTGCCTGGTATCAGCTTTTTTATATGACAGCATCAAGTTATATAGAAAAAATATTCCTTATTGCTTGCACGGGTATTTTTATGGTGGTAGACTAGATTAAACAATACTCGGAGGTCTTAACATGAATATAACAGTATATCTTGCCTCGTCGACAGGCAATGATCCTAAATTTGAGGCTGCGGTTAAAGAGCTTGGCACCTGGATTGGTACGAGTGGTAATACATTGGTTTACGGCGGTTCAAAGACAGGCTTGATGGGAGAGCTGGCGCAAAGCGTTTTGCAGGCAGGAGGTAAGGTTATCGGCGTGGAGCCGCAGTTTTTTGTAGATGAGGAATATCAATATGATGGACTGACGCAGCTGATAGTTACCAAAGATATGGCAGAGCGCAAGACGAAGATGATTGAGCTTGGCGATGCCTTTATTGCCTTTCCCGGAGGCGTGGGATCGCTGGAGGAGGTCAGCGAGATTATGTCTAAGATTTCACTGGGACAGCTGCAGGCGCCGTGCATTTATTATAATCTTGATGGTTACTATGATAATATCAAGCACTTTCTGCAGGAGATGATTCTTAAAGGCTTCTCTTCAGCAGAAAAGCAGCAGGGAGTATATTTTACGGAAAGCTTGGAAAAAATTAAGGAATTATTGAAATAAAAGAGTTGATGAGAATATAAAAAGGCTGACGCTGTGCATTTACGCAAGGCGTCAGCCTTTTTGCTGCCTTAAATATTCTGTGCTTAATAAATATTGCACAGCCTGCTTATATACGGAAACACTTTTGCAGTGCATTATACTCGCCTAATGCCAGCATTGTTATATCGTCGGATAATATGGTATCGGGCGTAATTGAGACGTCAGTTTTTCCCAAGTGCTTTATGCCAAGAATATTAATGCCAAACTTTTTGCGGACATCCAACATACCGATGCTTTTACCAACCCATGCTTTGGGCACCTCTACTTCAAAAATAGCGTGCTGCTTGTCAATCTCTATATAATCGAAAATATGGTCTGCGGTGTAGCGTTTGGCTGCCCATATAGCCATCTGCTTTTCAGGATAGACTACATTGTCTGCACCGTTACGAAGCAGAAACTTTGCCTGGACATCGCGTTCAGCACGAGATACTACACATTTTGCTCCCAGTTCTTTTAAAAGAGAAGTAGTTTCCAGCGAGTTTTGAAAATTACCGCTGATAGTTACGAAGCAAACATCAAAATTTCCGATGCCGAGAGCACGTAAAAACTCTGCATTGGTGCTGTCACCGATTTGTGCTTTAGTGACAAATGGGAGTACATCGTTAATTCTTTCCTCATCAGTATCAACTGCCATGACCTGATGCCCTAATTGTGAAAGCTGCATAGCGATATGTCGTCCAAAATGACCTGCTCCAATTAGTAAAATATTTTTCATAGGATATCCACTCCTTTGGTTTAGCCAATAGTGATTTTTTCCAGCGGCAGTTTTGAGTTAACTGCTTTTTTGCCGGATAATGCTGCGTACATGAGCGTAAGGCTGCCTACTCTGCCAAGATACATAAGTAAAATCAGTATCAGTTGTGAGGGTACATGCAACTGCGGTGTAATTCCCAGCGTCAGTCCGACTGTTCCCAATGCTGATGCTGTTTCGTATAAGCAGGATGACAGTGGCAGGTTCTCATAGGCACTGATAAAAATTCCTCCGCTGAAAAACAGCGTAATATACACGGTGAGGATAGTAGAGGCCGTTTTGATAGCGTTGCAATCGACTCTGCGATCAAAAAAATGGGCACTGTCCTGTTGGCGATAGGTCGCAACGATGTTGGCAAGCAGGACGGCAAAGGTTGTTGTTTTCATACCGCCGGCCGTTGAGCCCGGTGAACCGCCAATCAGCATCAGGAGAATCATGATGCCTTGCGACGAGCCGGACATAACAGATAAATTTGCTGTGTTGAAGCCCGCTGTTCTTGTTGTAACCGACTGGAACAGGGACGCTTGAAGCCGCGCTTCTATGGGGAGAGAAGCAAAATCAGCAAAGAAGAAAAAAATTGCCGGGAAGATAATCAGAATCAACGTAAAAATGAGGATTACTTTACTTTGCATTCTGTAGCGTCGGAACTGCAGCTTGTTGTCACAAATGTCCTCCCACGTCAAAAAGCCGATACCGCCAATTATGATAAGCAGCATAATAGTTATATTCATTATTGGATTTTGCTCATAACCGGTAAGAGATGGATACAGATTGTTTGCGGTTCCCAAAATATCGAAGCCTGCATTGCAAAAGGCAGAAATAGAATGAAAGACTGCCATCCAAATACCGTGCCATCCATAGTCGCGGCAGAACACCGGAAGCATGGCAAGTGCACCAATCAGTTCAATCAAAAATGTTCCCCATAGGATAAACTTCGTAAGCCGGACGATACCGCCTACATTCGGAGCTGATATTGCGTCCTGCATGGTAGTGCGCTGCATCAAAGAAATTTTTCGCCTGGACAGAAGTGCAAATAATGCCGCTACAGTGACAACACCAAGACCGCCAATCTGTATCAGCGTCAGAATGATTGTCTGCCCGAAGGCCGACCAATAGCTGCCGGTATCATGTATCACAAGACCGGTTACACAAACTGCGGAGGTTGCGGTAAATAACGCATCATGAAACGGTGTTACACAGCGTTCTGCTGCGGAAATTGGCAGCATCAGCAGTAATGCACCCAGCAGGATTACTCCCGCAAAACCTAATATGATAATTTGAAAAGATGAAAGCTGAAATTTTCTGCTAATCATTTCTTCTGACATACCTACACCTTCTTGTTAATCTGTTTATACATTCATTGTGCTTGTTGCGGGCACAATGTAAAAGTCGTATATTGAACACTGCTTTGCTTGTTCCTATCATAGCATTTTTTCGGTGTAGATTTGGTAAAGAAACGAGCGTAGAGCATCAGTATCTTGTGATAAATCTTGAAGCGCTTTTGCTCGTGAAGTATAATGAAGTTGTAAAAATAATTAGGAGAAGCATTATGAAGCATCAACAACGAAAAGAAGATATTTTGTTTTCGGTCTGCGTTTTTTTCGGCGCTTTTGCCATTAATCTTTTGATTCGGAAGCTCTTTACAACGCAAACGCTGGTTCCTATGATTTTTGTATTCGGTGTTTTTCTGATATCGCTGAAAACGCATGGGTATTGCTATGGTATTGTTTCGGCTGTCTTAAGCGTATTTGCCGTAAATTTCGCTTTTACTTATCCCTATTACACTTTAGATTTTTTTGTAGAAGAAAGCATCTTGTCCGCCATAATTATGCTGGTTGTTGCCGTTTCTACCAGCACTTTGAACATTCGGATACGCGATCAGGAGAATTTGCGGGCAGAAAGCGAAAAGGAGAGGATGCGGGGAAATCTGTTGCGGGCAATCTCTCATGATTTGCGTACACCTCTTACATCAATATACGGCTCAGCTTCTACGCTGATTTCCAAGAAAAAAGCACTTTCTGAAGGACAGCAGCTAAAGCTGTTAGGAGAAATTCAAGAGGATAGCGAATGGCTTATCCGTATGGTCGAAAACCTGTTGGCTGTTACAAGAATCGACGGCGCAAAGGTCAAGATTGTGAAAACGCCAATCGTTTTAGATGAGCTGATTGACTCAGTTCTTATGAAATTCGCCAAAAAACACCCGAATCAGAAGGTGATTACGCAGATACCGGCCGACTTTGTGGATATTCCTATGGATTCTATCCTTATCGAGCAGGTGCTGCTGAACTTTTTGGAGAATGCTGTGTTTCATGCGAAAGGTATGACAGAGCTGAAGCTGTCGGTTTCCCTTGCAGGAGATAAGGCCATATTTGAAGTTGCTGACAACGGATGCGGTATTCCGGAGGAGATTTTGGATAAAATTTTTACCGGATGCTATAAAAAGTCTGCAGCACCGATAGACGGAACGCGCAGTAATATGGGCATCGGTATTTCGGTTTGTGCTGCTATTATTAAGGCGCATGGCAGCGAGATTTTTGTGGAAAATCGGAAGGGCGGCGGTGCTGTATTCCGCTTTTCTTTGGCAAGAGGGTGCGATGATGAGCAATAATAAATTCAAAATTTTAATCGTAGAGGATGAAGCAAACATCCTTAGCTTCATCAAAGCCAACTTGGAAATAAGTGATTATCAGGTAATCTGTGCAGAAACATGTGCGCTCGGCATGATGATGTACGCTTCTTATCATCCGGATCTCATTGTTTTGGATCTCGGGTTGCCGGACCGGGATGGCTTGAGCTTGATTCAGGATGTTAGAGAAGCGGATACTGTTCCCATCATTGTCCTTTCTGCCCGTTCCGGCGAAATGGATAAGGTGGAAGCCTTAGACCTTGGCGCGAATGATTACATTACCAAGCCGTTTGGAACTGAGGAACTGATGGCTCGTATCCGTGCAGTGCTTCGCAGTCATCGTTACAGTGAGAAAAACGAGGGTAATCACATCGGTAAATTTCAATTTCAGGATTTGATGATTGATTACGATAAAAGGCAGGTTTTGGTCGATGGAAAGGAAATCGAACTGACACAGACGGAATATAATATTTTGACTTTCCTCTCCATCCATGCGGGAAAGGTGCTGACTTATGCTGCCATAATCCAAGCAGTATGGGGTTATTCTGATTATGGTAGCGTCAAAAAGCTGCAGGTAAATATGAAAAATATCAGGAAAAAAATGGGTGTGACACCGGGAGAAAAGCGCTATATCGTTAATGAGCTTGGTGTAGGCTATCGTATGCTGGCAGAAGATGAAGAATAAGATTTGCCGGAAAGTGTACAGATGGCTAATATCATGATAAACTAAAATCCGTCCTTATGCTTTCACAGTACAGGGGCGGGCTTTCTTTTAATATAGGTGTTATGATTTATACGAGCATGGTATAATTAAAACAATAAAAAAGAAGGAGAATGCTAATGAAACTGGTAGTCCTTGCAGATAACAATACATACATTGATCAATATTATCTTGCCGAGCCCGCTTTAAGCATATACATAGAAAACGGCGAGAAAAAATATCTTTTTGATACCGGCTATAGCGATGTGTATTTGAAAAATGCCGCAAAGCTGGGGATAGACCTTGAGCAGCTTGACGCTGTAATTATTTCGCATGGACATAATGACCATACCGGCGGTTTGGCTTTCTATCCCAAGACGAAGCATGAGCCCTTGCTGATAGCTCATCCGGGAATAATGGAGGCTAAAAAAGCAGACGGCCTAAGCATTTCGCTTCCCGTTTCTGATGCTTATCTTCAGGAAAGGTTTGTCTTCAGGCTGACAAAAAAACCGCTGTGGCTTGATGAGCAGCTTGTGTTTTTAGGTGAGATTCCCAGAGTAAATGATTTTGAAAATAAAAAGCCTGTGGGAGAGCATTGCCTGACTGACGGCTGGCATGATGATTATGTGCTGGATGATTCGGCGCTGGTCTACAAGCAGAAGGACGGAATTTACATAATAACAGGCTGCTCGCATGCCGGTATCTGCAATATTGCTGAATATGCTAAGCGGGTAACAGGATGCAGCGTGATTAAAAGCATTATCGGCGGCCTGCATCTTTTCAGCGGACGTTCGCAGCAGACTTCGGCGACAGCAGATTATCTGAAGCAAAATGTTGAGGGAAATATCTATCCCTGCCATTGTACTAATCTGGCGGCGAAATTTGCTTTGCATGCACAGCTGCCGGTGCAGGAGGTTGGAGTTGGCCTGACCTTGGAGTGGTAAAGAAATGACAGAAAAAATAAACGCGCAAATTTTTTTCAATGATTTTTTGGAGTACGTATTGTAAAATACTGTTAAAGATAATTGATGGCGAGGTGTAGTGGCAATGCGGGAAGTAATCATTGAAAAGCTAAAGCAGATAGAACAACAGGAAAATATTACGATTCTTCACGCGGTTGAATCCGGCAGCCGTGCGTGGGGCTTTGAATCACCGGACAGCGATTTTGATGTGCGTTTTATCTATGTGCGCCCCAAAAATTATTATTTAAAATTAGAACAGACGCGGGATGTGCTTGAATTTCCTATCAACGATTTGTTGGATGTAAACGGCTGGGATTTGCAGAAGGCATTACGGCTTTTGCATCGCTCCAATCCGTCGGTATTCGAATGGTTTAAATCACCGATTGTTTATAGGGAAACTGCTTTCAGCCATGAGTTTATTCCTCTTATGGAAAACTATTTTTCAACGAAGAGCGGTCTTTACCATTACCTGAATATGGCAGACGGAAACTATCGGGAGTACCTGCGGGGAGAAATGGTGCGAGCTAAAAAATATTTTTATGTTTTGCGGCCTCTGCTTGCCTGCAGATGGATTTTTAGGACTAACACTCCGCCACCGATGCGTTTTGCGGAACTGATGGCCTCCGATTTGCCTGCGTATCTTAATGAATCCGTGCAGGAGCTTTTGCGCATTAAGATGGAAGTGCCCGAGCTGCAATTTATTCCCAAAGCAGATGTAATAAATACTTTTATTGAAGAGGAAATTCCGCGACTTAAAGAGAAAATCAGGAGCTTGCCTGAGGAACGCAGGCAGGGGTATGATGAGCTTAATACACTGTTTTTGAAGTATTTGCGGTAGAATTGTTCATAAGTTTTATGATATAATTTGAATACGAAATTGAGCAACATATCGGAATTTATAAAGGAGAATATTGATGAAAATATTTTTATGTTCGCACTTTTCAAGTGTAGGAAGTCTGATAAAGGAAGAAATTGAAAATAAGAAAGTCGCATTTATTCCAACAGCTTCACTGCGTGAAGGCTACACCGGTTATGTCGGCTCGGCTCGAAAATTATTCAAAAAGT
>ERZ791624.774-NODE-774-length-19461-cov-1.977636_pt1 | contig 19461 bp, 17 predicted proteins | sample MGYA00510058_ERZ791624 | MGnify/ENA primary metagenome ERZ791624 (study PRJEB30046, sample SAMN00715158) | human gut metagenome | study: EMG produced TPA metagenomics assembly of the A metagenome-wide association study of gut microbiota in type 2... | reverse complement strand
TAAGCCCGCTCACGCTCGCTGTATGCAAGGAACGAACGGCGTGGCTGACCCTCAGCCACAAGACCTACAACACTGCTTACGTTCCATGTCTTGCCGGCATTCAGTGTGGTATGACGCACCCAGTTGCCCACCATCGGAACTACGTCGCGGTTGTTGATAGTAGCGATGTCGGCAGGGTCTACATTATTAGTATTGACACCCATAGGAGTCTCAAGACCTGCAAATATCTTGTTGCTCAACAGTACAGCACCACGAGTGTTGCCCACAACAACGGGAGCCGACTTAGCCTTGCTATTGTCAACGGCATAAATCATAGGCTTGATATTGTCCATGCGCACGTCCTTGTCTGATGAAATGCTCATCTCTGTACGCAGATAGTGCGAGCCGTCGCGCAACACAGCACGCCACTCCACCTTGATGTTGCCACGAGTAAATATCGCCTTAACACCTTTACCGTTGAAACGCTCTGAACCTTTGGCTGCCTTTGCATCAGCAGTATATGTTTCGCCCTTAACGCTCACGAGCTTCATATCCGAAGAAGCAAACTCAGTGCAGTCGGCAAGGCGCACACTGAACAGATCGTTTGACGGCAGCAAATCCATAGCACTGCATCCATCAAAGCGCAACTTGCCATCAACAACAGAATAAGAAGCCTCCAACAGACTATTTGAGAGTACATACTTCTGGGCTTCTGCCTTCAATGCAGCTACTCCAGCCTGCTTCTGCTGTGGGAACACTACCTTCTGAGCGTGAGCAGTTGTAGCAACATTGCCCAACATACAACCCAAGAGAAGCGCTCCCAAAGTATTTCTAAGATTATCTTTCTTCATTTACTCCTTTTTTGAATTTCTATTTAAAAAGAATAAGGTGGGAAGGTAGAACAGTATGGCCCTCCTCTCACCTTATTCTCAACTCCTATTTTACACTAAGTATAAAGCTTACTTATTAAGATTTACACTAATTGTCCAAATTTTTGATTTGCCATCGGCAGCTTTCACAATGTACTTGTGAGGTTGTGACCAATCGGCAGGAACACCTAACTTAGGTGCGCCTTCTACGGGCTGCATATCTGATGCTGTAGAGATGTTGACTGCAACAACGATATTGTTGATATTAACGTCAGCCTTCTCTTTTTCAGTGAAGTTTGTAGGCACCTTGAATGTCAGTGCACATGTAGCAGCCTCGTTGTCGATAGCCTGACCAGTGCGATTCAACTCCTTCTGGATTACCTGCACCTCACCACTGGCATTAAGCTTGTCAGTGCCCTTATAGCGATACCATGCAAAACCTGCAGTGATGTCGCATCCATCATATGTGCCGAGCTCTTCAAGATTGCTCTCAAGGCAAGAGGTGCAACTCAGAGCCATGACAAACATGGCAATAAAGACTCTTGAAATTGATCATATCCTGGTTTTTCGGAAGCTGTCTTTATCCTTCGGAGATGAAATCAATGTGTTAATTGGCGAGAATGGTCTTGGGAAAACCAGTATTCTGAAAATGATTTATACGGCAGCACAGAACACTACCAAACATATGGAATTGCAAGAATGTTTTCTCAATCAAATCACAAATAATGATGGCATATTCGTAAACCAATTGGATGGAACTAACGGGGGAATTTTCCGCGTTACAAGCGGCCAGCATTATTATTCAGAACAGTATGAAGTTAATAGAAAGGGATTGACTATACCTTCTGATAACAACCAAGCAGTCAAAATTCCTGGCGCACGGTCGCTAAGGGGTGAAAACTGGGAAAAATTAAACATTCCATCGGTTTATATTCCGGCAACTGAAATGTTGTCTCATGCAAATGGCTTCCTGGCATTAAACCAGAAGTACAACATGCCCTTTGATGCAACACAAGTTGATATCGTTGTAAATGCTTCTCTGCCTGAAGCAAAGAAAGTCCCATCATTTATGGATGATATTCTGGCGCAGATCAGCAAGGCGATTGATGGAACGGTCGTTCAGGAGAATGATACTTTCTACGTTGTAAAGAACGATGGCAGAAAAGTGGAATTTTCTCTGGAAGCGGAAGGCTTGAGAAAGCTCGGACTGTTATGGAAGCTGATTCGGAATGGATTGTTGGAACCTGGATCTGTTCTACTGTGGGATGAACCGGAAGCAAATTTGAATCCGGAGCTTTATGATCTGGTCGCAGATATTCTGCTGATACTGGCCCAGAATGGTGTGCAGGTATTTGTCGCGACACATAGCTACAATTTCGCCAAGTATCTTGAAATACGGCGCAAGCAGAAAGAAGCAGTACAGTTTATTAATCTGTATAAGGATGATCAGAATCAGGTGCAGTCACAGACGGCATATTATCTGCAGGAATTGAATCCAAATCACATTATGGAAGCCGATGAGAAACTGCTGGATGAAGTTTATAAGGACGCGTGAGAATAGTAGGATTGTTGATTGAAGAGAATGGAATCTACGGATTGGATTGTTCTGCCGCAGCATGGGCAACAGATCAGGTCAATGCTGCTTATCACAATGCCGGTGTACAGCTGAAGGATGCGGATTTTGTAATTGAGGATGAGCAAAATCTTCTCGTTGTGGAATACAAGAATGCGAATGTTCGAGGCGCATCACATCCAGAAAGTTTCAATCCGGCATCTGATAAGAAGATCGAAGCTGTAATCCAGAAGTTCTACGATACCCTGCACTATCTGCATTTGATAGGCAAAGATCGAGCAGCAAAGTATATCTATATTGTCGAAGCACCATCCAGTGATTCGGTGATGCGGAAAAGATTGAGAAATCGAATGCAGCAGGAACTTCCGTTTAAATTACAGGAGAATATTGGCAATGGAAGGAAACTGATTGCCGGAGTGGATGTTGTTTCCATTCAGGAATGGAATGAAAGCTCTGATTATGGGAAGTATCCCTTAAAACCAGTGAATCAGAGTTAAAGAGGAACAGGAGGCGGACCTGGTTATGGCCGAACTTAATTTAAAACAGATCACTGACAGGCTCAATGCTGAGTTCGCCAGTCATGATTCAGAAACCAGAAGGAAGCTGGTTTTCTGGTATGACGATCATGCTGATTTTGTTGATGATATTGATTCCATGGAACTGGAAAATGCTAAGGTTCTAAAGCTTGAAGAGCATAATCAGTTTAAGACAAAGTATTTTCTTGAAAGGCAAGATACAAAAACGAATTATCTGATCTATGCACCATTCCCAAAACCGAATGTACATGAAAATCACCTAGAAGATCTTGTGCTTTATTCAAAGCGGTTCTATGCAGACAGGGCGTCATTGCTGTCAGTAGATCTTGGCATTGACGAACGCTTTAAACCGGTTATCGAAAAACATATTAAGTTCTTTGCAAATAAGGATCGTACAAGGCGCTTCTATGATCTGGAAATTGAGAACTTCAATGAAGAGAATATCCTTCTTGGCATTATGAGTGCCATCTGCAGGACGCGGACATGTTCTTTTGAAGAAGTTGTTCGTGTGATGACGGATGATGGTCTTGAAGACAACAAGTTTCTGGCGGAATTTGAAAAGTATGACTTGCTCTCTTCATTCTGGAGATTCTGTGAGCAGCAGTTCGGTTATGTCGATCCAAAACCAACACTTGAGAAACTTGTGGTAACACTGTTTGTGACATATGCGGATCGATATATCACTGAATCAGTACCGGATGGTTGGAAATCATTTGTTTCCACAAAGCCGGGCAACATCATTGCGTTTCTGGATAGCCTGATGAATAACGTGCTGTATCGGACGCGTTATGATGAACTTTCCAAGCATGTTGCAGATGGCCTGAATGCGAAAATGGCATTGTCTGCCTATGCTCCGGAATCTCTTGTTGAATGTGACTGCTTTGCGGAAATAGATGAGGTGATTCTCGGATGGATCAGAGAACGCCTGCAGGCAGAGGATACAGGCGAAAAGCTTGGAGAGCACAGTATTCCAGAAGTATGCGAAATGCGTCAGAAGATGCACTTTGGCACACGATACAGTAATGCATATCAGGTGCTGAATTATGCTTATGAACTGATTTTGAGCTTGAGGACTACTCTTCCGGACGGCTTTAAGAATATCATCAAAGCATATCAGGAAAACCTGTATCGGATTGATACCAGTTATCGAGGCTTTTATTACTGCCTGGGCCAGTTATCAGACAGCAGCGATTATGAGCAGCTGCAGGTATTGATTGAGAATATTTATACCAATGAATATCTGGGTAACTGCTTCCAAAATGGAATACAGGAATCATGGAAAAAGATGCTTTGCTTGCGCTTCCGCTGCAACGGCAGTTTTACCATCGCTATATTGCCGGCAGCAAAGATCGTGTCGTTGTGATTATTTCGGATGCGATGCGGTATGAGGTCGGGCGGGAATTATTTGCCAAACTAAGCGATAATCCGCGGAGTACTGTAAAGATCGAAGCGATCCTTAGTACTCTTCCGTCCTATACAAGGCTTGGTATGTCCGCACTTCTGCCACATAAAAAAATAGAGCTGACAGATGATGGAAAGGAAGAGATCGATGGCAACTACTGTATCGACCTTGCATCCAGGGAAGCGGTGGTCAGAACTACGTTCATGGCGGTTCTTCTCCTCAGGAAATGCTTGTGCCGGTTGTCGAAGTAAGAATGGAACGTGGGAAGGCAGAAACAAAAACTGCACAGATTATGCTTGTAAGCCTGATTCATAAGATTACAAACCTGATCACTACCCTCGATTTTATTCAGTCAGATGCGGTCAGCGATGTTGTAAAGAGTACGACATATCGACTGTACTTTATTACTGGGGACGGAACAAAAATCTCGAATGAAAATATTTATGTAGCTGATAGTCGTGAGGAAGATGCCGCGAAGAGAATTTTCCGCATGCGCTTTACATTCAAGAATCAAAAATACTACAAGAATGCACAATACTATCTTGTGGCAGTTGAAGAAAATACGGGTATTGAAGCGCTTCGCCATCCAGTCGTGATGGATCTGGCTTTTGCCGGCAATTTTGGATTTGACATTTAAATTCTAATGAATTGGCTTGGGGAGATACGGGAATGGACATAGATGAGGAAAAGAAAAGCGAACGGGAAGTAATCCGTGAAAAGCTCCGTGAGAACTTTGACGGAAAAATTGTTCGCAAGGATTTAACAAAGAAAATAAAGGAAGGTGCAAACGTTCCTGAATATGTACTGGAGTTTTTGCTGGGGCAGTACTGCAGCTCTGATTATGAAGAGACAATTCAGGCCGGCGTTGATAGTGTAAAGCAGATTCTGGCAAGCAATTATGTGCGCCCTGATGAAGCACAGAAAATCCTGTCTCTTCTTCGTCAGCACGGTAGCCATACCATTATTGACATGGTTTCTGTTCAACTGAATATCAAAAAGGACGGGTATGAAGCTTCCTTCACCAATATGGGATTAACAGGTATCCCAATCGGTGAAGAGTACCCAACAAAATATGATCGACTTCTCTGTGGTGGAATCTGGTGTATCGTCCAGCTTGAATATGAGTCTGACAGTGAAGCAGATATCGAGGGATATGGTGAATTCAATAATTCCGGCGTGAAATATAAAAAGAAAAAGGACTTCTCCCCTATTAAAGTCCGTTTTCTGACTCCTGTTCAGATGCCGCATATTGATATCACGGAACTGCGTGAAGGAAGGAGGGCCTTCACAAAGGATGAGTGGATTGATGTACTTCTGCGCTCTTCTGGAATGGAGCCAGATTCTCTTACATATCGCGAAAAGTGGCTGCTTTTGGACAGAATGCTGCCGCTGGTAGAAAACAATTTCAATTTCTGTGAACTTGGACCGAGAAGCACTGGAAAATCTCATCTATATAAGGAGATTTCTCCGAATAGTATTCTTGTGTCCGGCGGTCAGACGACGGTAGCAAATCTCTTCTATAACATGAGCAGAAGAACTGTCGAATTAGTTGGTCTGTGGGATTGCGTTGCTTTTGATGAAGTCGCAGGGATCAATTTCAAGGATAAGGATGGCGTGCAGATCATGAAGGATTACATGGCATCCGGATCCTTTGCCCGTGGAAAAGAAGAAATAGCAGCTTCCGTTTCCATGGTCTTTATCGGTAATATCAATCAGAGTGTGGACGTTTTGCTGAAAACCTCCAGTCTGTTTGATCCATTTCCTCCGGAAATGGGAACAGATACCGCGTTCCTTGACCGTATCCATTGCAACAACCCTGGCTGGGAAATCCCTAAATTCCGGCCAGAGCATTTTACGGATGATTATGGGTTTATTACGGACTATATGGCGGAATTCATGCGGGAACTCCGCAAAGAGAACTATGGGGATGCATTGGATAGATATTTCCATCTTGGTCGCAATTTGAATCAGCGTGATACGATTGCAGTCCGCAAGATGGTGGATGGCTATATAAAACTTCTGTATCCAGATGGCGAATTCACAAAGGAAGAACTGGAAGAATGCCTTAAAATGGCGCTTGAGATGCGTCGCCGTGTGAAGGAACAATTAAAGAAACTCGGCGGTATGGAATTCTATGATGTGAATTTCAGCTGCATTGATAATGATACTTTCGAAGAAAAGTTCGTATCTGTTCGGAGCAGGGCGGCGGAAAGCTGATTCCGGAGGGAATCTGCAATCCAGGACAGGTATACACTGTTTCTAGAGGAAAATCCGGAATGATTGGTGTATTTCGTCTGGAATCCCAGATGCTGCCGGGAACTGGCAAGTTTGAACGCACCGGCCTAGGCAGTGACCGTGATGCGAAGGAAGCAACAAATACTGCTTTTAACTTCCTTAAGGCCAACAGTAACCGGATCAGCGGAACCATCAGCACGACAACAAAAGATTACATGATCGGCCATCAGGATCTGCAAGGAATCGGCATGACAGATAAACTCGCCCTCCCTACACTTATTGCATTATGCTCTATTGCCCTTTCAAAACCAACGCTTAGTACTCTTGCTGTCTTAGGTGAGATCAGTATCAGCGGCACGTTGATAAAGGTTGATGAGCTTGCAAATGCACTGCAGGTTTGCCTGGATTCCGGGGCAAAGAAGGCGCTATTACCAATCACATCTGCAGCTGATCTTGGCTCCGTTCCACCGGAACTCATAGGAAGCTTTCAGATCATTTTCTATAACAGCGCAGAAGATGCGGTGTTTAAGGCACTGGGCGTGGAATAAAGAATTATTAAACTAATAAGGTGATTTATATGAGTGCAAATAAACTAATGGAAGAACTTTCCAAAGAAAGAAAAAGCATTAAAACAGACAGCTACGATATGTCTATTGGCGAATTAATTAGCCTTTATCAAGATGGAGATTTGAAGCTGAATCCTGCGTATCAAAGACTTTTTAGATGGGATCAGGATCATAAGGTTCGATTCATTGAATCAATTTTAATAGGAATTCCGATACCGGAAATATTTGTGGCGCAAAAAGCAGATGGAAAATGGGATGTGATTGATGGGGTGCAGCGAATTTCAACATTGCTCCAGTTAGTGGGAGAATTACCTAATTATGAGCCGCTTACACTTGATGGGACAAATTATTTACCGTCTTTGCAAGGTATGACGTGGAAGACGTTACCAAATGACGCAAAGCGACTATTAAAGCGTGCAAGAATAGGCGTAAATATAATCCTGACAGAGAATAGTATTGAATCACAATACGAATTATTTCAACGGTTGAATACTGGAGGGGTTTCACTAGAAAGTCAGGAAATCCGTAACTGCCTCATCATTATGCTTGATGAAGGTTTTTATAATAAGATAAATGAACTAAAGAATTATTCTAACTTTAAGGCTTGTCTAACATTAACAGATGATAAATACAAAGTTGAATATCATATGGAACTGATAATCCGCTACTTGATTGCGAAAAGAAACAAAGTGGATTATTCAAAATATAACGTTTCAACAGAAAAGATGCCGGATTTTTTGGACCGTGAAACGGCTCTTCTTATTGATGACAAGCAATTTGATGTTGACGACGAAATAGAATTGTTTAAGAAAACTTTTGATTTTCTGCAGGAAAAGATGGGTGATGATGTTTTTAAAAAATACAATACAGAAAAGAAGAAATTTGAAGGATCGTTTTCTAATGCAAGTTATGAAGCTGTACTTGTAGGTATTGCCGAGAACCTCGAATCACTTAAAAATGAAGACATAAGGCAAATGATTGCTAATATTTATAGTAATGATAAGTATCTTCAGTTTGCTGCGCGAGGTGTTCGTGTTGTTAATAGATTCAAAGGATTAAATGAGTTTTCAAGGGAGTATTTTAAGAAGTGACAATTAATCAATTTGAAGATTATATCGATGATGATCTTGCGTGGCGAAAACTGGAAATATCCCAATTGTTCATGATTCTTAATACAGTAGAGTCAAAAGAAATAATTGGGAAATCCATGATTTTATTACTATATGCTCACTGGGAAGGTTTTATCAAAAATAGTAGTAAATGTTATTTAAAGTATGTAAGTGACAAGAATATTAAAATAAAAGATCTTACTAGCAATTTCGAGGCAATAATGCTCAAGCAATTTGCTCGTGATTGTATTGATAATGATAGCAAAAATTTATCAAGAGAATTTGCACTTATTAACAAGCAAAAGAAGGTAATGAACACCCCATTTAAGGTTAAAGTTCAACTGGATAACCCTTTTGATAAGGAAATAATTGATACATATAACAATTTATCATCAAAAGTCTTGGCAAGTATCATCGAGATGATAGGAATTAAATACAATGACGCCATGAAGACAAGAGATAACTTTATGGACTCGAATCTTGTTAAAAATCGGAATGCGATTGGCCACGGCAGTCAAGTTAAGAGAGAAGACTCTGAAGATGGATTGCCTACGGACTTTTCGAAAATTTACGAACTTAAAGAGTTTGTAATTGCCATGCTTGATTATTTTTCTGAAGTTTTAATCAAATATGTCGAAGACGAGTACTATTTGGTATCAAAAGTAGAAGCTCGTGATTTGTACGAGTTGGAGCAAGAAGAAAAGCTTAAGTTGAAGTTAAATGCACTTACAGAAAGAGCAAAAGAGATATAGAGGATGTTAGAATGGAGCATAACTTTCAAATCCCCACTCCATTAGATTATGTAGACAAGCTATTAGATATTGCCAATTACAAAGAAAACCTTTTCGGTAAGACGATTTTAGAAAATTCATGTGGAGATGGAAATATCCTAGTTGAAATTGTTAGAAGATATATCTTAGATAGCAAGAATCATGGATTTGATAAATCGCAAATATCGAAGGGGTTAGAACGAGATATATGGGCATATGAAATAGATGAGAATTGCGTGGAAACTTGCCTAAAAAGATTGGAGCAACTACGAAGGGGTGAAGGATTAAGACAAATTAATTGGAATATCATTAACGATGATTATCTTTTTTCGGATAGCAAACAATATTGTTTTATTGTAGGCAATCCACCATTTATCACGTATCATAATTTGCCATTGAACACGCGTGAAAAATTAAAAGCGAGTTTTAAATCATGCAGTAAAGGACGCTTTGATTATTGTTATGCTTTTATTGAAAAAAGTTTAGTATCGTTGAAGGAATCTGGAATATTGGCATATATAGTTCCCTTCAGCATATTCAGGAATGAGTTTGCTCAGGCAATAAGAGAAGAAATTAAGCCTAATCTTACAGATATATACGACCTTACTGGCGAAGAAGTTTTCTCAAATGTAACTGCATCTTGTGCAATTATTAAGATCGACAAAAAACAGAGCAATAACAATATTTGCTATCACAAGGTGTCTTCATCACAAGAAACAGATATTCATAAAAACAATTTACTATCGAAATGGTTTTTTGAACAAGAAAATAAAGGGAGAAGATTTGGGGATTATTTCACGGTACAAAACAGTGTTGCAACATTATGTAATGAAGCATTTGTTATCAGTAACTATAGTGATGAAGGAGAATATATCGTCACAAATGGAAAACGAATAGAAAAAGCACTTATTCATGAAGCTGCAAGTACAAGGTCATATAAAAACGGAAAAAGGGATAGGATAATTTTTCCATATATTATTGACAGAAATGTATTTGAAAGAATAGATATTTCGATATTGCAATCTAAATATCCAGAAACTTATAAATACTTAAACTCATTTAAGAATAAATTGCTTCAGAGGAATATCAACACCGGTGTTAAATGGTATGAATATGGAAGGACACAGGCATTAACGGCTGTATATGGCAAAAAAATAATAATACCAATGATTATAACGACTAAGGTAACAGCCTACTTAGCAAAGGAAAATGCAATACCCTATGCCGGTTATTTCATAAAGCAGCGAGATAATTCTCCTTATACTCTTAAGGACGCCAAAAACATTTTGGAAAGTTCATCTTTTTATAGATATGTTCAGAATGTTGGAACGCCAACAACAAAGACGTCCTTTCGTGTTTCTGTAAAGGAAATTGAAAACTACAATTTCTAAAATTCATATCAAGAGTACAATTTTTATCGTAACCGTAATTATAGAGTATTTGGATTCAAAAAAGAAACGGACAATATATACGTGTATAACAGATATAACAATAAGTGATGACATAATATCTATCGAACAGTAAATGTGGCTGAACACCTCAACTGCTTCATTTAAAGGTGAACGATTTGTGAAAATAGTGGATTATTTGCATTCTGCGGAGCCCAGCGGACTCCGATGCGTTTCGGAGCGGACGCTATGCGAAACATAACGGACGCCCCGAAACGCCTGATTTTATTGTTTAGTTCTTCGGTTGTATCACTACGGTGTAGTGCTTTGTTGCCCGCTTGAGTATCGCATTGGCTGATACCTCATCATTAAGGATCATCGAAGCCCAGCTGTTCGGCTCCTGTTGATTGTCAAGTAGAATTGACCCCAGCTGTAAAATCAGCTTACCGCGCACAATGGATAAGTTCCAGAAGATTCGGGACATCATCCTCGGAAAGTTTTAGGAGAAGCCATTCATCCAGAATCAACAGCGTCGGATTAGTGTACTTCTTCAGCACATCAGCAAATCTGCCCTCATCTTTCGCCGATTTGAGATCAATGAGCAGATCTGGCATCCTGACATACTCGACAGTGTAATAGTGCTTACAGGCTTCCATCCCGAAAGCACAGGCCATGTAGGTTTTCCCACTGCCGGTTGCGCCGGTGATAAAAATGTTTCGATACTCTGTGATGTACTCACAGGTTGCCAGCCGCTCAATAAGCGTCCGATTCAGCAGTAAGCATTGAGAAGACCCGGCACGATGACGGATATCTTGACTGTGTGATCAGCGTAGATGCTTTCCTGGGCGGCGGAACGCTCCGGTATGAGATCCGCTCAAACGGGAAAAAGAAAAAATATTATGATCCGCTGGCGTGGATTGATGAGATAGAGAAGTGGGACGCACTGTTCTTTTAACGGAATCGTGCAGACATGCTTCTGTCATCGACAATTACGACGATCACCCGGAGACCCGGAAGGGATGGAGTGTTGAAGTTGAGCACATCTGACCAGTAGAGTGAGACCAATCATCAAATCGGAGAGCGTGGCGTGTCAATCCCGGATTTTCTAGCCTGTTCTTCCTGATCCTTCCGGTCAATACGATAGATCCGGCTTCCTTTCTTGAAGAGGCTGCCGGTCTGATGGAAGTGAAAGGGCAGACCGTATTCGTCACACTGCATTCTGGTGATGATGATCCAGCCATAGTCACAGAGTCTGGCTTCCTCCCCAGATTCTCCGCCGCAGGAGACACATTCGATCTGATCGTGGTACTGTTCCAGATACTTTTCAATATGGATTTCCTCAAGCATCGGTTCGTGAATGATTTCCTTGTGGCGTATTGGAAGATTCAGAAAGACGGGGAGACGCCGGTCCGTCTGGTACTGGTTCTCACAGGTGCAGCAGATGTGGACGTTCTCATATCCGTTGTCCCAGTCCGCGGGAAGTCCTTCGTAGAACCGCTCCGGGCGTTTGGTGATGAAATAGAACGAAAGGTCAGAACGTTGCCGCATCATCTGCCAGGCTTCGGGCCGCCATGCATCGGCGTCCGGATGAAAGAAGTCCGAGGTGAAGCAGGTCATGACCGTGCCGTCTTTAGGCTTCAGCTTATAGTTTCCTCGCCGGTCTTTTTTGACTGGAAGGCTGAAAGAGGCTGTTTTCTTTACAATGGAGGCGTCCTTGCCGAACTCGGCATCACGCCGGTAAACATAGCAGTTTCGGCATCCGGGACTGCATTTGGTGCAGCCGTGCCATGGATTCCAGAGCGGCATGAGCGCCTCCTTTCTCTGTTCAGATCCCATCTTTTGTGGGAACAGTTCTTCTACGGTCCGGTGATAATATTCGGAGAGCCGGATCGCCACATAGACATTGGGCACCGCGTCCCGTTTTCATATCGATAGAGCGTTTTCGGGTCCACTTTAAGATCCTCGGCGGCTTTGCTCCGGGAAAGCCCGGCGGGCTTCCGGGCCTCCCGCCGATTGCCTGGCCTTTCTTCCAAGCTGCATCACCTCCCCCATAAGATTCTGACTGACCTACCACGATCCTTACCGGGTAGCTCTGCAAACTTTCCCGAAGATGCGGAAGTCATCACGATCAAGATGCACCGGGATCGGCGCATATTTCTGATTCAGGGAAATGAGAAACGTTCCGTCGCTGTCATTTTTCAGCTTCTTAATATACGCGTTGTCATTCAACGAGAAGATCCCGATTTCCCCGTCATCCAGTGTTTCCTGCTGGTGCACATAAACCATATCGTGATCATGAAATGCCGGCTCCATACTGTCTCCGCTGATGGTAACGGCGAAATCCGCGCCCTTTGTGTCTCTGGCGGGCACTTCGATGGTCGTGTAATAATCAGAATCGAGAAAATCACCATGTCCGGCGGATACTCTTGCGTCGTAGAGCCGGATCCGGGTCATGGAAGGCTCGTCCGCCGGAACTGCCGGATATGGGATCACGTTCGTTTCCTTGACGTAGCTGACCGGATGAATCAAAAGATCAATGTAGGAGAGCGCTTTCTGTTTTCCTTCATCATTCAGCAAGACCAGCGGATCCTTCGGGTTGCTTCCAAAATATTCCTCAAGACAGTCCGGGATCTCCAGAATTCGGCAGATGTGCAGGAAAATCCGCGCGGAGACCTCATTTCTCCCGGTCTCCCAGGCGGAAACACTCTTCTGGCTGACCTCAATACCTTCTTCAAGAAGCTTCTCCGCAAGTTCAGTCTGGGATATGTGTGCCTTCTTCCGGTAAGCTGTGATGATTGCGCCGATATTTTCCATAGAACACCTCTTTCTGACATTTCTGATTTCGTTCCACAGCGGATATCCCGCCGCATGCAGGTCTTATCCTCTCCCCTACAGAATAGCACCCTGTACGGCAAAGTCAAGAGAAATACCACTATTAAAAGTATAACGGGCTAAAGTATCCATTTTTAACTACGAATAATAGCGTTATACGGACCATACAGAGAGAAACCACGATGCCAGGGTTCTCTTTGCAGACCCTGTGATCAGCAGGGAGCAGAACAGCCGCCGGGAAATATCCGGCGGAAGGCGTTCTCATCATCGGTTCGTTTCCCTTTCCGGAATGAGACAGTGAGAATGAAAGAGAGTGTGTTAATGATGATGAAAATGAAACCAGTTATGCAGAAGGGGAGAAAATTCCTGCCATCATCTCCGGCATACCTTTGCGACCCGGCTCTGCGAGGTGGAGAGCAATCTCAAGGTAATCCAGTCCATCATGGGGCACAAAACATCGAGACCACGATGGACAAAAATGCGGAATCTGCAAAAATGTCACGTGAAGCGTTGACGACCAGCGTGATGCGGGCTACAATGTAAATGGACAAAAATGCGGAATCCGCATTTTTGTATCATTATTAGACAGGGATGATGAAAATGGAAATTCGTAGGGATACTTATTTGAATAAGCTGATTTCCAAGCGTCATAATGGGTTGATCAAGGTCATTACCGGCGTTCGCAGATGCGGAAAATCGTATCTGCTTTTTGAGTTGTTCAGAGAGTATCTCAGGAAGAGCCAGGTTCCGGACGATCATATTATAGAGATGGCTTTTGATGCCTATGAGAATAAAAAGTATCGGGATCCGGAAATATTCTTTCCTTATCTGGCCGAACGGATTAACGACCAGGATCAATACTATGTGCTGTTGGACGAGGTGCAGCTACTCGGAGATTTTGAGTCCATTCTGAACAGTCTGGTGCGAAGGAAAAACGTTGATGTCTATGTGACAGGCAGCAACGCAAAATTTCTTTCCAAAGATATTATTACAGAGTTTCGCGGGCGTGGTGATGAAGTGCATATGTATCCGCTGACATTTGCGGAGTTCATGTCTGTGTATGAGGGTGAGAAAGCGGATGGTTGGCGCGATTATGTGCTTTATGGAGGAATCCCGCTGGTACTCACATTTACCACGTCGGATCAGAAGGGCGATTTCCTGAAATCCTTGTTCGAGGAAACGTATATCTCCGATATTATCGGAAGAAATAAGGTCAGAAACAAGGCGGAGCTGGAAGAACTTTTGAATATTCTGTCCTCTTCCATTAGCTCTCTGACGAATCCGACTAAGCTGTCTGCAACTTTTAAGAGCGTAAAACATACGACTATCAGTAAGGTGACGATCAAACGCTATATCGATTATCTTGAAGACGCTTTCCTGATTGACAGTGCAATTCGGTACGATATAAAAGGAAAGAAATATATCGATACACCATCCAAGTATTATTTCACGGATCTGGGTCTTCGAAATGCCAGATTAAATTTCCGACAGGTCGAAGAAACGCACGCGATGGAAAATATCATTTTCAATGAACTGAAAGTCAGAGGGTATAACGTCGATGTAGGCGTCGTTGTGATGAATGAAACAGATCAGACAGGTAAAAAAATAAGAAAACAACTAGAGATTGATTTTGTTTGCAATAAAGGTTCCAAACGTTACTATATCCAGTCGGCATTTGCCATGCAGGATGAAAAGAAAATGCAGCAGGAAGAAAGACCACTGATCAACACTGGCGACGGGTTCAAGAAAATCATCATCACAAAAGATGCCATAGCACCGCTTTACAATGAAGAGGGTGTGTTAGTGATGAGTGTTTTTGACTTCCTGTTAAATCCTGACAGCATGGATTTATAATCAGGCGACACCAAGCGAGAGTAATAATCCTGGATTGGTCTGTAGAAACCTTCATGTCAGGAATTCTGACACGAAAGTATTCGGCATTTCCCGCCCGGCCTCTTATAATCAGAAATGAAGGAGAGCAAGTCGTCACAAGGCACAATACGGAATAGGAATAATTAGGCGAAAGAAGAATCCCCGGATTTTGGTGGAAGTATCATTGAAGAGTGGAGTAAGGCGATCTATAACAAGGTCTATCGAAAGACTACCTTTGGATTGGACGATCTGTTTAAGCTTTATATGTGATTTCAAGGCGATTGGGAAGACGCCGACGATATACAAAATTATGAGTACAACAACGAATCTGATTGACGAATATATCAATAACCAGGATCCAACGCACAGGAGCAATTTGTATGCTGTCAGGGACAGGATCTGGGAGCAGAAATCAATGCTCAGAGATAGATACAATTTAACGGAGTTACAGCCGCCTGAATCTTCAGAGGGTGCAAGACACTTTGAGGGGGGTGCATTTGCCTCCAAGGGGGTGCATAGAATGGATGATTACATAAAGAAACTGAATAATATGCATCCAGAGTTCGATGTAGATAATTTAGTTGACTTTACTGATGATACCGATTTTTCAGATACAGTGGAGAATGTTATATCTGAGGGCACAGCAACTCAGTCTGGCAATCAGACAGTGAGTTTACAGGCAGCGATGGATAATTACGCCAATGCCATGAATCAATCCGCTATTGCAAAGTCAACAGGACTCCCTGTGTGTACTGGTTCTCAACAGTATAAGGGCTTTATTGCCGAAGAGTTTTTTAAACATACTCTTAAAATCAACTCGCTTGCAGACGGAATACCTGATTGGAAAATCGGTGTATATACAAATGGGGAACTTCCAGATGGAGGTAATCTATCGCCAATAGATGAACATACTGATATTTCAGTATGGCTGAGAAATCATCCTTGGGATAAGGCTGTGCGTACAGTGGATTATCAGTCTAAGATTTTTAATGATGCTGGCAAATATGCTGATGTTTTCAACTCACCAAAATATAAAGATGTTGAACATGTCGGCGGAGCAGGACAAGGCGTTAACGACAAAGTAAGAGTACAAATTGGAGGAAAGACGGTCTCATCGGATTCCATCACACCGGATAAACAGTTGAAGCTGCAGATCAAGCAAAAGCTCAAGCCACACCTGAATATTCACAAAAACAGGAAAAATTCGATAAACTTCATCATGTCACACTGGGAAGAGCCGTTGCTGCTGGTGCTGCATCGGGTCTTATTTTTTCTACAATTCAGGAAGTAATAAGTGTGTTAAGGAATTCTAAGGATCTTCCTGAAGATCAATTCATTCATAGTGTTGAAAACATTTTGTGTGGAACGGTCGATGGTGGTGTAGAGGTGGAGCAATTGCCGGTTCTGTTCAGATATTCAGCAAAATGATGGGAAGGGAAGTTGCTGCAAATTCCCTGGAAGCGGTGCCTATTATGGCTGGCACGAATGTAGCAGTTTCTTTCGCAAAAGATCTTTATAAATGTTTCGTGGTTAATGAACTAGATAAAGATGACCTGTTATGTAACACTGTAAATAATACATATTCATCTGCAGCTGGATTTGGTGGAGCATGGGTAGGCGGTCAGATTGGAGGGCAGACGGTAACTCTTTTTATTGCTGCGAAGAGCGCTGCGGCAACAGGTGCTGCAATTGGTTCACCCCTTGGCCCTATTGGTACAGTAGTAGGATCACTTTTGGGAGGCTTGCTGATCGGGCTAGGCACTAATGACATTGTAGGTACTGCAAATAAAAATGCCCAGCATAAGTATCTTGAATGCATCAATGAAATCAAAACACATATAGAATTGGAAGGATTTGATAAGCTGTATTATTTTGCGGATTCAATGGAAAGTCTTTCTGATTTTAGAGTCTCATTCAAAGATCTTCTTCCCTGTTACAATTTGATTTCTGACTTAAAAGAATATAGCCTTCACAAAAAGGCTCTGAGGTCTATAGAAAATCAGCTTCAGAAACAATTCAACCAAATTGATGCTGTCAAATATGAAGGGCTAAAGCAATTAGAGGAGCAACATAATAATCGAATTATAGAGTTACGAGCCTCATTTGATGAACAGAAAGAGACAATGGTTCAGGGCTTCTGGGATTCAGTAAATAATTACGTGACGGATTCATATACTCAATATCTCGGTGCTTATGAAGTAATAACTGATACTGCGCAGCAGTTACTTGAGCAGTATGAGGATAACAGAACGAAACACTCTTACATTCTGGCGTATTGTCAGCATAGAAAAGAAGTAAACGAGGAGCTTAATAATACTCTCAATGAACTAATGCAGGATTCAAACGACAGAGATATTTTGCTTCCATTTATCGATAAAATGCAGCAGTTCATGAAACAAGACCGGCTACTCATTGGCCGACAGTACATTTCGTTTGAAGAAGCGATAACTCTCTTAAATGGGGGTGTGGAGTAATGAATGTTTGGGATTGCCTACCACACAGGATGTTATTAAATAAATCGCTCCATAAAGAGTCTGATGAGCTACGCTTAAAGATAGATGCCTATCAGGTAGAATATGATCGACGTGTTGAGAAGTGCAAGACAGAACTTGAACAGGAGGAAATGAAAAGAAATCGAGAGCTTGATAAATTCAAGGACTCATTGAATTTGGAATTACAGGATGATCAAGCTCTTTTAAATGAAATTTATGAAGATGTAACTGGGTATGTTGACAAGTATCTTTATAGCAAATACATAGATAAATTTCTAGAAGCAAAGAAAAACCTCTATAAACTGCTGCAGGAGGATTGCAATTTCTTGTCTGATCAGATGAAAGATATCGGTAATGAAATTGGGATCCTTAGGGGACGTAAGCAAACTTTGAACTTATTTACGGATGTTCATGACATTATTGGACTCATGGCATTATCTGGCTACGAAATACAGACTAGTTCTGTTGTAGATGCGCCTACGCTTCTTATATATATTAATTCCGCTCTGGCGAATTCTGAAGAAAAACAGGAAGCTGAAAAATTTTCATTGCGTAGGTTGAAAGACATTGTTCAGCAAAGAGCTGATTATGTTTCCGTTATTCAATATATCGATTGGGTAATCGAGCAGAAGATATTGTTTAGTAAGCAATTATCAGCAAAGCGAAAGACTATACGGGATACAATGTCTGAACTGAATGCTGAGACAGAAAAATTGGTCGATGAAAAAAGGGCATTGAAGCATGATCTCGTGGTGCTTGCAGAACGGGTAAGGATACACTGGGTCCGGCCAATTACGTATTTGAATGCCGAAATAGATTATTCATATAAGCGAAGAAATGAGGAAGTTAAGGAAAAAAACGAGAAAATTCAAAAAATAAAAGGCGAGCAACGGAAGAAGCGTAATATAGGCGATGAGTTGCATAGAAGAGCTTTATTTCACGAGAATGACCAGTTTATATGGGACAGATTAAACCGTGATTATAAGGACTTGTCCTCTGAAATTGATTCTCTGTCATCTGAGATAGATACCTTGAGCAGCGATATTGACCATTCGTCAGGGACGATCACGATGGCAAAGAAGGAACGAAAGGATTGGTTTAACAAGAAGAATAAAATATGTATTTTGATAAAAAATCATACTGGCTTTTTTGATTATGGGAAGAAAATATCAGTCCAAGATGAGTATAAAGTTATTGAATCTCGTCTGGTAGAAATAGCTGACATCAGGACAGAGGGAAAAAAATCAGCGGAAAAAACGTTTAATGAAGAGAGAAACGGATTAGATGTAGATCATGACAGTGTTATTCAGAAACTTTCTGCAGAAGAAGCAGAAGCCAATGAAAGATTTGGGGCGGCAAAAACAAATTTGTCTAATGCTGAGCAGCTTGTTTTACATGCAGAAACACAGCTGAAAAAGTGCCAACAAAATGACAATAGGATCTTTTGGATCAAACTCTTTGGTGGGGATACCGATGAATTAATATCGGCAAAAAGCGGTTTAAGAAAGGCAAAACAAGAATCTGTTGATGCTAAAGCAGCACTTAAGGATTGTGAACAAGAAATAGAGAGTATTAAGAAAAAAATTGAGATGGAGAATGCGGACTATGAGAGAAAAGTCAGATTGTGTGTTCCACATTATTTGAGACCCACGACCGCAGAAATGATTGAAGAGAAAAAGTTAATGCTTAGAAAACAGAATTTAGTGTATCAACAGAATCAGGAGGTATGACTATGAATGTAAAGGTCGACTTCCAATTAAATAATCACTTTGGCTTAGTTGATCGTATCATATTTCGCTTGGTCTTGAATGGGTTTTCAAATGCCCAAGAAATAAATG
>ERZ791624.773-NODE-773-length-19466-cov-3.009325_pt1 | contig 19466 bp, 20 predicted proteins | sample MGYA00510058_ERZ791624 | MGnify/ENA primary metagenome ERZ791624 (study PRJEB30046, sample SAMN00715158) | human gut metagenome | study: EMG produced TPA metagenomics assembly of the A metagenome-wide association study of gut microbiota in type 2... | reverse complement strand
TATAATAAGGTATTCCACCGAAAACCATGTAACTTGCAATATGTCATACTGGCTCATCTGTATATTGGCTGTTCAAAGTACATGGCACATTCTTTCATGTGAAAGGGGACAGTTTGATTTCTGCAGTTAAGCGTCCATATAGCCACCCTTGTTTTTAGAGAGATTGTAAGAATCCAAGAGGTTGCGCTACCGCAAACGATTAACATGATATTGTCCCTGCCACTACACCAGCCATTCCAAAAGTTCTCAAAGGCTGGAAGGAAACCAGAGCGTGGGGTATCCATCCAAGGTAACTCGTCTATGAATACTACTTGCCGCTCACCATTGTCAAGATTCTGCAAGAGTTGTTCGAGTAGGAAAAATGCCTCCATCCATGTTTTGGGTGCTTTGTATCCTTCCAGGCCTTGGTTGAGCAAGGCGTAATAGAAACTTTCCAATTGAGTCTTCATGCGACTTTTTTCATTGTCTTGGTCAACTGGTGATACGCCTGTATGCTGAAAGGTAATGCGTCCTTTCAGTGCTTGTTTGATAAGAAAAGTCTTGCCAACACGTCGGCGTCCATATATGGCAACGAACTCGGGACGGTCGCTATGGTAAACTTTTCAAGTTCTGCGATTTCTTCTTTTCTTCCTATAATTGTACTTCCCTGAAAAAGGTTGTCACTTAGGAACAAACAGAAGTGACAATGAAACATAAGACAAAAATTGAACGTGTGTATAATGAAGACACAGGTTGGTTTGAGACCCGTGAGGTAGAGTTGAATAGCTACTCTTTTACGGATGATGATCGTATCATGATAGTTCGAGAGTATATGGAGAGTGGGCTCCCGGCAGAAGAAATCATCAAGAAATACTATATAAGCAGTCGTACAGTGCTATTTTCTTGGATGGATAAGTTCTTAAATGAAAAAGATTTGTTATCTTTGCCGCCAGAAGACCAAAACCGTGACGATATGGCAAAGACAACAAATGAACAGTTGAAAGAGAAAGATGCAGAGATTAAGCGTCTCCGCAAGGCTTTGGAGTTAGAGAAGCTTCGCTCTAAGGCATTCTCCACCATGATTGACCTCGCTGAAGAAACCTTCAATATTCCTGTGAGAAAAAAATCTGGTACCAAACAGTAAGCTTGCTCCGCACAGAGTGCCAGAGCCAAGGTTTAGGCACTCTATGCGGGCTGTTTGGTTTCACCCGGCAAGCATATAATAAGCGCAATGTCTCTGACGGCTTTGCTGAAGAGGCCATTGAGTCTATCATCATTGAAAAGGCACGTGAGTATCGTAAGTCGAATCCTGGCTTAGGAGCTGCAAAGTTACATGCCATATTGAAACAGATGTTTGAGGATACAGGCTGCTTCCCTGGTCGTGACGCATTTATTGAGATGCTGCGTAAGCATGGGCTCATGGTACGTATAAAGCGCCGTAGGCGCTATAAGACAACAGATTCCGACCATAATTATCGCAAATACCCAAACCTGATTAAGGGAGTAGTTCCTACCCATCCGAACCAGATTTGGGCAAGTGACATCACCTATGTTGAAACCAATGAAGGTGTGTGCTATCTCTCGCTTATAACAGACCTGTATTCCCATAAAATCGTTGGATGGGCTGTTGGTCCAACATTAGAAACTGTATATCCATTAGAAGCGCTTAAAATGGCATATAAAAGCATTGATGAAGAAACTGCAAAAGGACTCATTCATCACTCTGACAGAGGAAGCCAGTATTGCAGTCAGAATTATGTATCTATCCTAAAAAGTCATGGCTCACAAATAAGTATGACTCAAACAGGAGATCCTTTGGAGAATGCTATAGCAGAACGTGCAAACGGCATTTTAAAAACAGAATGGCTTTATAGAATGACAATTCCTACTCGTAAAGTATGTAAGAAGGAACTGACCAGGATTATTGCGTTTTATAACGACGAAAGACCGCATATGAGTATCGGTAATCAAACACCATCAGTTGCACATACTCAAGTGGGGCCACAGCAGAAAATGTGGAAAAATCCTTGGGAAAAATCTTCTAATTAGTTGAAAATGTGTATCTTTGCATTTGAAAGAATATCATCACCGTAACCTTTCTAGGGATAGCTCCTTAAAAAGAGTAACCTAGTTAGGTATAATGGGTATTCGCTGACAACCCATATAGTGATAAAAATAAAAATGCGTAACTCATTTAGTGATAAGAAAAATAGATAGTAACAAATTTAGTTTAACCATCCTAAAGGTGACAACTTTTTCACGTATAAGACACATCAGGCTTCAACGATTTCAATATCCACCACTGACCGTTGCGCTTGGCATGGAGCAGGACATTAAAACCGCTGGTAGAGAGCTCGAAGATTTTCGTGAATCTATTCGAAACTGCATCTACAGGAGACAATATAAAACCTGAAACTTGAGTCATAGCTGCAAAGATAATACTTTCTGATGAAGAAACGAAAGAATTTAAAATAATTTTAGCATAACATGGCGGATAACTCATGAAAAAATAGTATCTTTGCAGCCAAAATTGCAATTTTATAAATAATTAATGAAGATTCTAGTAACGGGTGCGTCGGGCTTTATCGGCAGCTACATCGTGGAAGAGGCCTTAAAACAGGGCATGGAAACCTGGGCGGCAGTACGCCCTACCAGTTCCAGAAAGTATCTGCAAGACGAGCGCATCCATTTTATCAATCTCAATCTTTCTTCAGAGGAAGAGTTGGAGAAAGAACTCGCCCCGCACGAGTTCGACTATATAGTGCATGCAGCCGGCGCAACGAAGTGCCTGCATGCAGAGGACTTTTATAAGGTAAACACAGAGGGAACCAAGCATCTGGTGAACGTCCTTCTGCGCCTCCAGATGCCTATCAGGCGATTTGTCTTTGTCAGTTCGCTCAGCATCTTTGGAGCCATCCGCGAAGAGCAGCCTTATCAGGAAATCTCAGAACATGATACTCCTAAGCCAAATACTGCATACGGAAAGAGTAAGCTGGAGGCAGAACGCTATCTGGACAGCATCGGCAATAACTTCCCTTATATCATCCTCCGCCCTACAGGAGTTTATGGTCCTAGGGAGAAAGATTATTTTCTCATGGCGCAGAGCATCAAGCAACATGTTGACTTTGCTGTAGGATTCAAGCGTCAGGACATCACTTTTGTATATGTACAGGACGTGGTACAGGCTGTATTCCTGGCTCTGGATCATGGAATGAACGGCAGGAAATACTTCCTCAGCGATGGAGAAGTATATCAGTCAGCTGCCTTCAGCGACCTGATAAAAAAGGAGTTAGGCAATCCTTGGATGCTACGCATCAAGGCACCTGTCTGGGTGTTGCGCATCGTAACCTTCTTCGGAGAGTATCTCGGAAGGATGACGGGCAAGATGTCGGCCCTGAACAATGATAAGTACAACATTCTGAAACAGCGCAACTGGAGATGTGATATTGAGCCAGCCATGGATGAACTGGGCTATCATCCTCATTATCCACTGGAAAGAGGTGTGAAGCTCGCCATCAAGTGGTACAAGGATAACGGATGGCTGTAAACTAGTTAATAGTTGATAGTTGATAACGGCTACACCGTATAGCGAGATTGCCCTATAAACTGTAAACTATAAATTATAAACTAATAAGAAGCGTGATAAAAGATTATTTCAAGATAGACAAGAACCCGAAGAAGGGACTGATGACACTGGAATGGGTCATGCTGGGATATATGGCAATCACCATTATCACCATGCTCTTTACCTATACCAAACTCGTAAACCCGGAAGCTATGCTTTGGGGACGACTGAGAGTGCTCGTCATGACCATCGCTCTTTGGGCAGTATACCGCATGATACCTTGCCGCATCACCAAGATGGTGCGCATCATTGCCCAGATGGCTTTGCTTGCCTGGTGGTATCCCGACACCTACGAAATCAACCGCATGTTCCCAAATCTCGACCATATCTTTGCAGGTTGGGAGCAGGATCTTTTCGGCTGTCAACCCGCCCTGCTCTTTGCCAAAGCCCTGCCTTGGGCTGTAGTAAGCGAACTGATGTCGATGGGCTACTTTATGTATTATCCGATGATTGCATTGGTTTCATTCTATTATTTCTTCTGCAGATATTATGAGGCTGAAAGAGCTGCATTCGTCATGCTCACCAGTTTCTTTATCTACTATCTCATCTACATCTATGTACCGGTAGCGGGTCCGACCTTCTACTTTGATGCAGTAGGGATATCAGAAATAACCAAAGGCATCTTCCCGGCTTTGGGCGATTACTTCAATACCCATACCAACTGCCTGCCGACACCGGGCTACACCGATGGAATCTTCTACCAGCTTGTAGAAGACGCCAAGAACGCCGGCGAGCGTCCTACAGCCGCTTTCCCAAGTTCGCATGTGGGCGTGAGCACCATCTGCATGCTCCTGGTCTGGCATGCCGGCAACAGAAAAATGCTATACGTGATGCTGCCATTCTACATCTTCCTGTGTCTGGCTACCGTATATATTCAGGCGCATTATCTCATCGATGCCATCGCCGGCCTCATCTCTGCCGTCGTCATCTATTTTGCATTGATGGCAGTATCGAAGGGAATGATAGAGCATCATACTCCTTCTTCGCGACTGAGATTCAGATAGTTATATATTTTAATTACAATAACATTATAAACGAATAGAATTCATCTAGAACAATGAAGAAACTATTTATTGAGACTTATGGCTGCCAGATGAACGTGGCAGACAGTGAGGTAGTTGCCTCTGTGATGCAGATGGCTGGCTACGAAATTTGTGAGAAAGAAGAAGAGGCTGATGCCATCTTCCTGAACACCTGCAGTATCCGCGAGAATGCAGAGAACAAGATTTATCATCGCCTCGACACCCTGCATGCAGAGCAGAAAAAGGGAAGAAAGGTGATTCTCGGCGTTTTGGGCTGTATGGCAGAGCGCGTGAAGGATGACCTCATCCAGAACCACTATGCCAATCTCGTTTGCGGACCAGACAGCTATCTCAACCTGCCGGATATGATTGCGCAGTGCGAGATGGGAACCAACGCCATCAACATCGAACTCTCTAAGACCGAGACTTACCGTGACATCGTACCTCAGCGCATCGGTGGCAACAGAGTGAGCGGTTTCGTAAGCATCATGCGTGGTTGCAACAATTTTGCCACTACTGCATCGTGCCTTATACCCGTGGACGTGAGCGCAGCCGCGATGCTGAGAGCATCCTGCGTGAGGTTCGCGATTTGCAGCAGCGTGGTTTCAAGGAGGTTACCCTGCTTGGACAGAATGTAAACAGTTATGGTCTCTCGCCATCGGGCAAGCGCGAGGAAGGCAGTCTTTCCTTTGCCGAGCTCCTCCACATGGTAGCCCAGGCTGTGCCGGATATGCGAGTACGCTTCACCACCTCTAACCCAGAGGATATGACCGAGGACATCCTCCACGCCATTGCCGAAGAGCCAAACCTCTGCAAGCACATCCACTTCCCTGCACAGAGCGGAAGCAACAAGATTTTGAAGCTGATGAACCGCAAATACACCCGTGAGGAGTATCTGCAGCGCATCGCCGATATCAAGCGCATCATTCCAGGCTGCGGCATCACCACCGACATCTTCGTGGGTTATCACGACGAGACCGAGGAAGACCATCAGGAAACCCTCTCGCTGGTAAAGGAAGTAGGCTTCGACAGCGCCTTCATGTTCAAGTATTCAGAGCGCCCGGGCACCTATGCCGCCAAGCATCTGCCAGACAACGTTTCTGAGGAAACCAAGATAGCCCGCCTCAACGAACTTATCAAACTGCAGACCGAGGTGAGTGCCGAGCAGAACAAGAAGGATGAGGGCAAGGTATTCACCATCCTCATCGAGAACTTCAGCAAGCGTAGCCGCGAGCAGATGATGGGTCGAACAGAACAGAACAAGGCGGTTGTCATCGATAAGGGTAACCACCACATCGGAGAGTTCGTGAAGGTTCGCATCACCGGTTCTACCTCTGCTACTCTCTTCGGAGAAGAAGTAAAGGAGTAAACCCCAACTCTTCAGAACAGCTTTTTCTGAATAAAAAGACTCTTCTGAAAGAAAAAACAGAATATAAACAAGAAAAACCGCCAAAAGTTTGGCGGTTTTCTTAAAAAGCACTATATTTGCACCTATGAAGGAATTCTTGCAAATTTTACGCCGATTCGTCCCTCCATACAAGAAGTATCTGGGACTGTCTATCCTATTCAATATCCTGTCTGCGGTATTGAACATCTTTTCGTTTGCAGCCTTGATACCAATCCTGCAAATCCTGTTCAAAGTAGATGGTGGTATCCGTGTCAACGAGTATATGCACTGGAATGGAGATTGGGGTAGCATCAAGGAGGTTGCAACCAATAACCTGTATTATTATATTCAGGAGTTTATTGTTGTCCATAGTGCATCAACAGCCCTTTTGGTCATCGGCATATTCCTAGCCTTCATGACATTCCTCAAGACGGGAGCCTATTTCCTCTCGTCAGCCACCATCATACCTATCCGTACAGGTATCGTAAGAGACATCCGCAACCAGATTTACCAGAAGATAAACAGTCTCTCGCTCGGTTTCTTCAGCGAGGAGCGCAAGGGAGATATCATTGCCCGCATGAGCGGTGATGTGCAGGAAGTGGAGAACAGCATCATGTCGTCGCTCGACATGCTCTTCAAGAATCCTATTCTCATTCTCTTCTATTTCATTACGCTCATCTGCATCAGTTGGCAGCTTACCCTCTTCACCCTCCTCTTTGTACCACCTTTCGGCTGGTTCATGGGAGTAGTGGGCAAGAAACTGAAGGCACACAGTATCGAGGCACAGGCACTTTGGAGCGACACGATGAGTATGGTAGAAGAAACCCTGGGCGGCTTGCGCATCATCAAGGCGTTCTGTGCAGAAGAAAAGATGAACAAGCGTTTCGACCAGGTTAACAGCAGCTACCGCGACAACATCATGCGCGTAAATATCCGCCAGCAGATGGCACACCCGATGAGTGAGTTCCTGGGAACCATCCTCATCGTAGTGGTATTGTGGTTTGGCGGTATCCTGGTTCTGGATTACGGCAGAATCGATGGTCCTACCATCATCTTCTATCTCGTGATGCTCTACAGCATCATCAACCCACTGAAGGAATTCTCCAAGGCGAGTTACAATATCCCAAAGGGATTGGCAAGTATGGAGCGTATCAACAAGATTCTGCAGGCTGAGGTGGAAATCAAGGATAAGGAGAACCCTGAGCATATCAGCAGCTTCGAACATCAGATAGAGTTCCGCCACGTTTCCTTCGCCTATACCGACCGAAAGAGCACAGAACTGGTATATGTATTAAAGGATATCAACCTCGTGATACCAAAAGGCAAGACCGTGGCTCTCGTTGGTCAGAGCGGTAGCGGTAAGAGTACGATGGTAGATTTGATTCCTCGTTACTATGATGTACAGGAAGGCGAGGTGCTGATTGACGGCATCAATGTGAAAGACCTTGCCGTACATGACCTTCGCATGCTGATAGGAAATGTAAACCAGGAGGCTATTCTCTTCAATGCAAGCTTCAAGGACAACATCCGATTCGGCAAGACCGAGGCTACGGATGAAGAAATAGCCAATGCAACTAAGATAGCCAATGCTTACGAGTTTATTACCAAGTCGGAGCATGGTTTCGATACAAATATCGGAGACCGAGGCGGCAGACTTTCCGGTGGCCAGCGCCAGCGTGTCAGCATCGCCCGTGCCATCCTCAAGAATCCTCCTATCCTCATCCTCGATGAGGCAACATCAGCCCTCGATACCGAGAGCGAGCGCCTGGTTCAGGATGCCTTGGAGAAACTGATGAAAACCCGTACCACCGTGGCTGTGGCTCACCGATTGAGTACCATCAAGCATGCCGATGAAATCTGCGTATTGCACGAGGGTAAGATTGTGGAGCGCGGTACTCATGAGGAACTGATTGAAAAAGAAGGATATTACAAGAAGTTGCATGATATGCAGCAGGTGTAATTGAGTAAATAGTTAATAGTTAAGAATTTATAGTTTTACAGATGGTTAAGATTGTTTATGCATTCTTTTATGCAATATCGCTGCTGCCTTTCAGGCTGCTCTATTGCATTGCCGACTTCGAGTACTTCATGATGTATTACGTCATCAAGTACCGCAGAGGCATTGTGCGTAAGAATCTCACCACCTCCTTCCCAGAAAAATCAGAAGAAGAGATTGTTGACATCGAGAAGAAATTCTACCATTGGTTTAGCGATTACTTCTTCGAGGCGGTTAAGCTTCTGAGTATCAGCGACAAGGAGTTGCGCCGCCGATTCAAGGTATATAACAGCGAAGAAGTGGAACAATGTTTCCAGGAAGGTCAGGATGTGGCAGCCATCCTCGGTCATTACTGCAACTGGGAGTGGCTCTCATGTGTAGGCATCGAACTGCCCAAAAACCGCATTCTGGGCCTCATCTATCATCCACTGTACAATAAAGCTTTTGATGAACTCTTCAAGCGCATCCGCTCTCACGAAGAAAACGGAGTGCCTGTCCCAAAGAAGGACATCCTCCGCTATCTCGTAGACTACAAACGCAAGAACATCCGCAGCCTCTTCGGCTACATCAGCGACCAGGGTCCCAAGTGGGAGAATATCCACCTGTGGCTTCCTTTCCTCAACCATCCCGAAACCCCAGTGTTTACGGGTGGCGAGAGAATTATGAGAAAGATGAACGATGCCGTGTTCTATGTAGAGATGTCCCGCCCTAAGCGCGGCTACTACACGGCAACCTACAAACTCATCACCCGCAATCCGAACTCCCTGCCGGAGCACGAGATTACCCGTCGCTTCTTCCAGATGCTAGAAGAAACCATCCGCAAGAATCCACCTTATTATTTATGGACGCATAACAGATGGAAGCGAATCAAGGAGGAGTTTGACAAGCGATATGAAATTAAAAACGGCAAAGTAATTCCTATAGAATCATAAGATGACCTGTTTTTCTACACATCTGCTCTTTCTACTGCAAATTTAGTCGCAATTGCGACATTTTTTGCAGTAACATTTGGAATATTCAATATAAATTCTTATCTTTGCACTGCAAAAACAGTCGCAATTGCGACTAAATTTGCAGTACGAATCATAAAAGGCAAAGAAATATGGCTATAGAAAGAAGAGAATATGTCAATCTACTCATGCAAAAAAGATGGAATGGGAAGGTTAAGATTGTCACAGGCATTAGGCGTTGTGGCAAATCTTTCTTGCTGAATACCCTCTTTAAACAGAGATTGCTAGAAGAGGGAACTCCTGAAGATAGCTTTGTCGAGCTAGCATTGGACCGAAAAAACGACCTTCAATTCAGAAATCCCAATTTACTCTACGACTTCGTGCTAGAGCAAACCCAAGATACGAAAAAGAAGTATTACGTGATGATCGATGAAATTCAATTGTCATATAAGGTAAAGAACACGAATATCGATGAATCTTTAGTTCCAGAAGAAGACAAAGATATGCTATTTACAACCTTCTATGATGTTTTGAACGACTTGATGGTTCGGTCAAACCTTGACATTTATGTCACTGGTTCAAATTCCAAAATGCTATCAAAGGATATCGTCACCAATTTTAGAGACCGTGGCACAGAAATTAGAGTATCTCCTTTGTCCTTTAAAGAGTTTTTCTCATATTCTGGACTCGAAAAAACAGATGCCTTTGAACAATACATCATGTATGGCGGTATGCCTTTAGCTGTATTGGAACCAGATGAACATGAAAAGGGCAAGTATCTTCAAGGACTCTTCACGAATGTATATATGAAAGATATTGTAGAAAGATACAAACTAAAAGACGATATAGTCCTGAGTGCTTTGGTTGATGCCCTTTCCTCATCAGTCGGTTCGCTGACTAACCCACATAAGCTGGCATGTACTGCGGCAACACTATTAGATAAGACCACATCAGACCATACCATCAAGAACTATCTTGACTACTTGGAAGATGCCTTTCTATTTACTAGTGCCAAAAGGTACAACATAAAAGGCAGAAAGTATTTTAATACGATACAAAAGTACTATGCTGTGGATCTTGGATTAAGAAATGCCAAGCTAAACTTTCGTCAACAAGAGCGTTCACATTTGATGGAGAATATGCTATTTAACGAGCTCATTCATAGAGGCTACAATGTTGACGTCGGGGTTGTTGAAGTAGAACAGATGGTTGAAGGCAAACGCAAGAAAAGCCAATACGAAATAGACTTTGTCATCAACATGGGTAATGAAAAAGTATATATTCAATCAGCCCTCAATGTTGACACTCCCGAAAAGAAAGTGCAAGAAACGTTCTCGCTTCATAATACGGAGGACTTCTTTCGAAAATTTGTTGTTCTCGATGGTAGCCAAAAGATATGGAAAGATAATGACGGTGTAATATATGTCGGCATCATACCTTTTCTGCTAGAAGACTATTTAACAGTAAATTAAATCCATCCGCACAGACAAAACGAAAGAAGAATAAACATTCATTTTAAACTATCAGAATAAGAATGAGAAAGATTAAGATAAATCCTAAATACGAATATCTGAGAGCCTTTCTCGAAAGCATCCCTGATATTTTCGAGAAGGAAGGTCGTGAGATATATAATAAGCGCAACCTCATCAAGGTGCTAACAGCACCAGATGGAACACAGGTAAACGTAAAGCGCTTTCATATACCACATGGTCTCAATAAATTCGTCTATTCTTGGAATATCAGGAAGCCAAAAGGTCAACGAGCATTCGAATATCCTATGATTCTGAAAAGAAAAGGAATCAATACTCCAGAACCTTTAGCCCTTATTGAAGAGCGTAGCTTCCTAGAAATCTTAGGATATAGCTATCTAATCACAATCCAGTGTGACTACGGTCATACACTCTATGAGGTGGCAGACGCTAAACCGGAAGAATATAAATATCTGGCAAAAGCCTTAGCCCATTTCGCAGCCGACATTCACCTGCATGATATTCTCCTCAAAGATTTCACACCAGGTAATATTCTCTGGAAACAAGATGACGAAGGCTTCCATTTCATGCTGGTAGATATCAACAGAATGGATTTCGGACCAGTAAGCGAGAAGAAAGGACTTTATAATCTCAGAAGATTCTGGGGACCTAAAGAATTCACCCGTATTCTGGTTAGCGAATACGCCTTGCTACGCAACATAGATACTGACGAGGCTGTAGCCTATGTAATGAAAGAACGAGCTAAGTTTTGGACTAAATATGGAAAGAAGCATGAAATTCCATTTCAGCTAGAATTATAATTCAAACTCATCTTTGTACATTTCACATATAAACTATTGAATATGGAACAAAAAAGACTCTGTTATATTAGCCGCAACTATTATAATCTGACAAGCGCCGGCAATAAAGCAAAAACAGACAACGAGGATACGCTTGCAGAAATGGGAGCCATCAATCTTGGCTTACCACGCACAATCAGGAACAGTAAGATATTGGCTTTCTTCCTAGACCTGATAGGCATCATCCGTGCCTGTATCTTACTCCAGAAAGACGATGTGCTGTTCTTGCAATATCCTGTAAAGAAGTACTTTTCGTTTCTCTGTCATGTAGCTCATCTGAAAGGAGCCAGAACGGTTTCCCTGATTCACGACCTCGGTTCTTTCCGCAGAAAGAAGCTTACCATCCAGAAAGAGATAAACCGTCTTTCGAATAGTGACTACATCATTGCATCAAACGAGAAGATGAAAGGATGGCTCAAAGAGCATGGGTTACAGAAGCCAGTTGGTGCCCTGGGCTTATTCGACTATCGTTCTGAATCAAAATGCCCAGAAGAAGTAACAGAAAGAGAACAGATAAAGGTGGTCTATGCAGGAGCCTTGAGTATGAAGAAGAATTCATTCCTGATAGAACTTTCCAAGACATTGAACCATTGGCAATTACTGGTTTGTGGAAACAAAGAAGGTCTACAAGGCTTGCAAAACAATCCTATGATTACTTACCAAGGGTTTGTACCGTCAGAGGAATTTATCAAGCACATAGATGCCGACTTCGGACTGGTATGGGATGGCAATTCTCTTGATGGCTGCTCGGGAGAATACGGACAATACCTGAAATGGAATTCACCTCATAAGGTATCCTTCTACCTCCGTGCCGGTTTGCCGCTCATCATCTGGAAAGAAGCTGCCGTAGCTCCTATCATCGAAGAAGCTGGAGCAGGTATAACCATCCGTTCGCTGGAAGAGTTGGATGCTATACTTGCCAATCTCACTTCTGAAGAGAAAAAGGAGATGAAAAAGCAAGCGGTAAATTTGGCTCAGAAGCTGAACAAAGGTAGGTTTCTGACAAAAACATTAAAAGAAATTAATTTTAGATAGAATGATTCAAGATAAGAAAGTCATTATAGCTATTCCTATATATAGGGATTTACGTGAAGAAGAGATTGTTGCTCTTGACAATAATCTCGAAATTCTACGTAATTATCCTACTGTACTGATAAAGCCTACAGGGTTGAATACTAATGCTTTAAAAGAAAGGTATCCACAAGTGGGAGAAATCGAAGTAAGTAATCAGTGGCTAGGAACCATTAATGGTATTATGGGATATAACGAAATGATGACATCTCCCGATTTTTATAGTTTATTCAGCGATTACGAATATCTCCTTATCTGTCAGACAGATGTATGGATATTCAGAGATGATCTCATGAAGTGGATAGATATGGGTATCGATCTTGTTGGTGCACCATGGCCTAACAGAAAGATGTATCTGCACTTTCCAATGAAACAATATCTCCAACTGAAAGTAAAGTTAAAACCTGCTAACAAAAATCTCCATTGCCAAATGTTTGGCAGAATTGGTAATGGCGGGTTCTGTTTGAGAAAGGTAGAACTATTCAAGAAGCTCTGCATAAAGTATGCCCAAGAAATTCAACTGTATAATTCTTTTGAAGATCCACTACACAATGAAGATATATTCTGGGCATTAGTTCCAACAGAACTTAAACTACCAACGATAGAGCAAGCTGCAGATTTTGCCTTTGACCGCAAGTTGGAACTATGCTATAAAATAAATAATAATAAGCTTCCTATGGCTGCTCACGGATATGACCGAAAACATCGAAAAGAATTTTGGTCAAAGTTTATTCCAAAAGAGGCATTTAAAAAACAATAAACAAAAAGTATATGGACAAGATTCTTACAATTATCATACCTACTTATAACATGAGTGAGTATCTTGATACTTGTCTAAAATCATTGATTATCGAAAGCAATCTATTAGAGGTTCTTATTATCAATGATGGAAGCAAGGACAATTCTTTGGATATAGCTAAAAAGTATGAGAAAAAATATCCACATATATTTAGAACTATAGATAAGCCAAATGGCAATTATGGTTCTTGCATCAATCGTGGACTAAAAGAAGCGACAGGAAAATATGTTAAAGTGCTAGATGCTGACGACAAATTCAATACTGAGTCTTTAATGAACTTGGTAGATATTGCCTCTAAGACAAATGTTGATGCATTTATAACAGACTTTTCCAAGTCTCATGTAAATGGCAAAGAAGATCATGTGACTTTTAACTTGCCAAGCAACCAAACATTGCAGTTTACAGACTATTGCTGTCATAAAGACATCATCAATCTTTGGATGCACGCCATTACATACAAACGCGAGAATCTGTTAGCTATCAATTACAAGCAAACTGAAGGTATTTCGTATACTGACCAAGAATGGATTTTTATGCCATTAACTACAATCAGAACGTTTAAGTATGTACCGGGAGTTCTCTACATATACACATTAGGTCGTGAAGGGCAGACCATGTCTAACACATTCTCGGCAAAGCATTTCAAGGATAATATCATATGTACGAGCCACATCTTAGACAGTTATGCAACACTCACCAATGTGAACTCTGCAATAAAAGATATGCTGATCGAGAAATTGTTTAAAAGAATAAGATACATATATAAATTCTATTTATTGAAGTGTCAACAGCCAGATTACACGATACTAACAGAATTAGATAAAAAACTAGAGATTACATGTCCAGAAGTATATGAACGTTCTAATCATATTATCATGAGTAGCCCACTCTTGTTATACAAGTATATCAAGCATTGGCGCTCCAATCCAAACAGTAAGTTATTACAGTTTATGATAAAATTATACAAAGGCAAAAAATCTCTCAAATAATAAAACAATGAAGATTTCACTAATCATATCCACGTATAATCGCCCCGAGGCTTTACGTTTGAGCCTTATGAGCGCAAAAGTTCAGACACGTATACCTGACGAAGTAATAATCGCAGACGATGGTTCTAAAGAAAATACAAGAGAACTTATAAAAAACTTCGCCAAAGATTTCCCATGTCCAATTCTCCATGCATGGCAAGAAGATAAAGGCTTTCGCCTGGCAAAGTCTAGAAACAATGCTCTTCGCATGGCCCATGGAGACTATATTGTGTTTATTGACGGAGATATCATTATGGAGCGCCATTTTATCGCAGATCATGAGCGCTTAGCTGAAAAAGGATATTTTGTTATAGGAAGTAGAGCTTCTTTAAAAAATAAGCTCACCCTTAAGCTTATCAAAGAAAAGGAGATAAATATCTCGTTTTACACTAAAGGCGTAAGACGGAAAGAAAATGCCCTATGGCTACCTTTTCTCACATTTTGTACAAAAAACCTCTACCGAAAACGTCGCTTTTATGGCAGAGGAGCTAATATGGCTATGTGGTTTGAAGATTTGCGTAAAGTAAATGGCTTCGATCAGGAGTTAATAGGCTATGGGTATGAAGATTTCGATCTTTTCAACCGTCTTTTCAATATTGGTCTAAAGCGAAAGTATGCAAAGTTCCAAGCTATAGAGTATCATCTCTTCCATGAAAGAGATAGCATTTGCAGCGAGAATGAACGCCACTTTCTTAAGGATATGAAAAGAAAAAGATGCAAGAAAGGATTAAAAGAAATAGAATAACGATTTAAAATAGAAAGAAATGATTAATACGACTTCATTTTTGTTATCAATTATAATTCCATCCTATAACATGGAGGAATATATTGGAAACAATTTAAAAAGACTTGTTGCGACACAGCACTTAGATAAAATAGAAATTATTGTTGTCAATGACGGCAGTAAAGACAACACATCTGCTATTGCACACGAATATCAACAGCAATTTCCACAGAACATTATTGTTGTTGATAAAGAGAATGCACATTATGGTTCATGCATAAACAAGGGCTTAGCACTTGCTCGCGGAAAATATTTCCGGATTCTCGATGCTGATGATTTTTTTGAACCTGATGCATTAGACGCATTTGTTGAAAAACTGGAAACTTGTGATGCAGATCTTGTTGTTACACTCAGAACAGAAATAACAATAGACAAAAACGGAAAGGAAAAAAATAAAAAGTTCCCTATTGCCAATATTGAATACGGAAAGGTTTATGAGGCCTCAAGTTTTGTAATCACAGATTATTCTAAAAAAGTAGAATTCAACATGCATAGCATGACTTACAAGAGTAGTATTTTGCATAAAGTAGGTTTAGTACTTCCTACAGGAATCTGCTATACGGACCTGCTATATTGCCTTATACCTTTAAGTTCTATCAAAGACCTTATTGTATATGATATATATCTATATAACTATCTTGTAGGAAGAGAAGGAAATAGTACTAACGCTATAGCCTTAAAGAAGAACTTTTCTCATATTACAAAGGTACTTACATTGATGTTTGAATATCTCGACGCGCAAAAACAAGAATGTCTGACTCCAGCTATCAGACTCAATCAACTTAGATATATTGACGAAGCCGCAATTCTTTTTATGCAAAGCTTAAGATTCAATAAGCATATCAAAAAGGAAGATTATTCTAACATCACCGTAGTAATGAATTATTGCAGAAAATATGGAATAATAAATAAGTATATGAAGAAATATTATTTCCGTATATGGCAATTATTTAATACACGATTCTCGTTAAATTGCATGTTAGGCTGGTATGCCTTTACGCACCCATTTAGAAAAATATAACTTAGTTTGCACTAGTATGAAGAAATATGATTATCTTATAGTTGGCTCCGGCCTCTTCGGAGCCACATTCGCCCATCTGGCTCATAAACAGGGAAAAACTTGTCTGGTGATAGATAAGCGGCCACATCTCGGTGGCAATATCTATTGCGAAAACATAGAGGGCATCAACGTACATAAGTATGGTGCCCATATCTTCCATACATCCAATAAAGAGGTGTGGAACTTCGTCAACTCTATCGTGGAGTTCAACCGCTACACCAACTCGCCTGTGGCAAACTACAAAGGCAAACTCTATAATCTGCCTTTCAATATGAACACCTTCTATCAGATGTGGGGCGTAACCACACCAGCAGAAGCACAGGCTAAAATTGATGAGCAGAAGGCAGAAGCCGTGGCTAAGATGAAGGCCGATGGCGTAAGCGAGCCTCGCAATCTGGAGGAACAGGCTCAGGTGCTCATCGGTAAAGATATCTATGAGCGTCTCATCAAGGGATATACCGAGAAGCAATGGGGACGAAAGTGTACAGACTTGCCAGCCTTCATCATCAAGCGACTGCCGGTACGCCTCATCTTCGACAACAATTACTTCAACGACAAATATCAGGGAATCCCTATCGGTGGATACAACAAACTCATCGATGGTTTACTTGAGGGGGCAGATACAAAGGTATCAGTTGACTTCTTTAAAGACGAGATAGAGCTCCCAAACGGTAACAAGGGGGTGCTGAAAGATCATTGGAAAGAACTTGCCTCTAAGCTGGTTTTCACAGGCAAGATAGATGAGTTCTATAACTATCAGTTTGGTAAGCTCAACTATCGCACTGTCCGTTTTGAGCAGGAAACCATCGACTGCCCTAACTATCAAGGTAATGCCGTGGTAAACTATACTGAGCGCGAAGTGCCATATACCCGAGTGATTGAGCACAAGCATTTCGAAATGTTCGGAGCAGAAGTCTATGAGACCCCGAAGACGGTTATCTCCAAGGAATATTCCACCGAATGGAAAGATGGCATGGAACCATACTATCCGGTAAACGACAAGGAGAATTCTGAACTGTATGCCCAATATAAGAACCTGGCAGACCAGGAAGAAGATGTTATCTTTGGCGGCCGCCTTGCCGAATACAAGTATTATGACATGGCTCCTATCATAGAGAAAGCATTGGCTATGTTCAAATAAAGCTATTCTGTAAAGTCCCTTTAGCATTCCAAATATATTTTGATTTCATATACTTGGAATACTGAAGGGGCTTTATCCTTTTATGATTCCTTCCACACTCTTCTCTTGAGCCGAATTACATTGGCAGCAATACCAAAGCAACATTTTTTAGATGAGACTACCATTTATCGATTGATTATAGATTTTTGAGAGCTTGCAACCTTAGGGGCCAAAACTTGCAATATTACTTGGTATATTTGAATCCGAACTTGGTATATTTGAACTTAAGCTTGCAACCTTAGAGCCTGAACTTGCAATATTACTTGGTATATTTGAGCCAGAGCATGTTATATTAGAGTCTGAGCTTACAATATTACTTGGTATATTAGAGTCACCGTTTGGAAGATAATATTTCGTTCCTCTACCATACCCATCTTGCACCAACAATCCATCTTGACACATATCTTTCAGCAAATCAGCAATCTCTGCTTTATGAATATCCAGCACAACTCTAAGGCTCTCATTAGTAACATAGCCATCAATGCAAGCCGCATTAAGTGCCAACAAACGCTTTTGCCCAATTGTCGTGATTTTTGGACCAAATATCTGAGCAAGCCTTTCCTTCGTAGCATCATCCGTCAATGACTCCATCATCATTGTCAGCTCTACAATATCAGGCTGAGTTAACAATCTCAACATCGGTGCCCGCCAATTCGCAAATCGCCAACCTGCCAGAATCTTATCGACACCACTTCCCGCTTTTTCTGCCGAACCTATCTGCATAAACATCTTTTGCAGAGTCGTATTGCGACAAACGCTTGTACTCTCCTCGTAATACTGTGTCTTGGAAACCAACAAGGTGCCAGGATTAGAAAACACCATTTTATTCGAAAACAAACGCACCACCATTGTTGCATCTGCCGAATAATCGGTATGGATACAAAGATTTACCAATGCCTCACGTACAGCTATATGAGCTGGGGTTTCATCTCGGCGAATATTGTCCTTCAAAATGAAAGGCTTTGGCAAAACTGCACACAAACGAGGGAGGACACGCAGATAAAACTGAAACAAGTTTGCTTCCCAAGTTCCATCTGGGCAAACTCTATTTGTCCATCTTATCTCAGGATTATCCAAAAGTTTTTCCCGATAATCAGGAAAAAAATTAGGGCAGCACTCAGTATCTGTAATTGCATCTTCCTTACCAAACATCAGCACACCTGCAAGCGTAAAGCCCTCTTCCTTCGTACTACGTTCTATTCGATAAGCTCCTATCTTTTTAAGAAACTCAAAAACAAACCAAGGATGGTCTGGCTTTGCTAACTTAAATAATTGTCGATATTGAGCAACAGACTCCATATCTAAATCATTCAATGAATAATTTCTCAAAATGCGGCTATCAGCGGGATTAGAAACATTCGCATCTGAAAACATACGCTGCACTTCTCGCTCCGTACATTTATAATCACCTTCATGATTGCGCTTAAAAGTACCATTATAGGGTTGAGACGTTCTATAAACAGGACGCTGTTCTCTAGATGCACGAGGAATAAAGAATAACATAAGTTTGTGACCATTGTAATCTTCTACCACAACATCTTCTGTTTTTAACAGGTTGCAACTAACCGTAGCTCGATTATTCACATTATTCCAAAAGTCCTTGGTATATTTCTCTACCTGTTCATCAGATAGATTATCTATATAGAACTTACCTTTTCTTTCTATAACTCCAAGCACGATAACTCCTCCTTCGCTATTGGCGAAAGCTGAGTAAGTATCCCAAAAGCTACCAGGAAATCCACCGGCAGCACTTTTAAACTCCAAGTCATCACTCTCTACGCTATTCAAGAGTGAATCCAGATAATCCTCGAAGTTTAATCTATCACGTACTTCTAACATACAATTATATTCTTTAACAAGATACCTTCCTGGTATCTCATAGATTGCAAAGATACGAAAAACTATCAGAAACGCCAAATTTTAGGAAGATTATCTTTCTTCCTTCATTGATACTTGCTTTTTTTATCCATTTTCTTGCAAGATTAAAGTATATTTCGTACTCAATAACATCATCATCGTTTTCATAAACAAAAAGAAATCCTATGAATATTCAAAAAATGAAATATAAATTCCATAGCGGAAAAAACAGCAAACCCTGGTATTACATCAAGGAATACGCTCGTCTGTATACACCTGCCTGCATCTTGAATAGAGGGGGCAGCATTTACTTGACAAAGCCATCAAACTGCTTAACAGATTCTTTAAGTAACAATGAGGGTGTGTCATAAGTCTATGGCGCACCCTCTTTTATGTTAT
>ERZ791624.771-NODE-771-length-19490-cov-1.625778_pt1 | contig 19490 bp, 13 predicted proteins | sample MGYA00510058_ERZ791624 | MGnify/ENA primary metagenome ERZ791624 (study PRJEB30046, sample SAMN00715158) | human gut metagenome | study: EMG produced TPA metagenomics assembly of the A metagenome-wide association study of gut microbiota in type 2... | reverse complement strand
GGTGCTTCAGGCACAGAGCCAGTTAAAGGCAATGTACAAAGATAGCGCAGATACGATTCTGGGCAACTGTGATACTACGCTTTTCCTTGGTGGCAAAGAGAAAACTACCTTAAAGGAAATGAGCGAGCTTCTGGGGAAGGAAACTATTGACCTGTATAACACTTCGGAGACGAGGAGTAATCAGAAATCCTTTGGACTGAATTATCAGAAAACGGGCAAACAGCTGATGACAGAAGATGAGATTGCAGTCATGGATGGCGGAAAATGTATCCTGCAGATTCGTGGTGCCAGACCATTCTTTTCGGACAAATATGATATCACGAAACACAAAAATTATCGGTATCTTGCAGATGAAAATGAGAAAAACCGATACAAAGTAGAAAAAGAGTTAAATCCGCAGTACACACCGAAACCTGAAGAAGAGGTGGAGGTAATTCAAGTAGATCTGTCGAAGTAACCTTGGGAATGAACGGAAAATAATGAGGAAAGGAATAACTGACATTAGGTGCGCCGGCTTTTTAGTCGGTGTTTTTTCATTCCCGTAAACACCTGAAAGAAGTCAGTTTTGGTGAATGTATATGGCATTTTTTAGCAGTGCAATTACAACTTTAAAAACTCTTGTAGTCGCAATCGGCGCAGGTCTTGGCGTGTGGGGTGTCGTAAACCTTCTGGAAGGATATGGAAACGACAATCCCGGCGCTAAGAGCCAGGGCATCAAACAGCTGATGGCTGGTGCCGGAATCATGCTGCTGGGAACTACCCTGATTCCACAGCTGGCAACCCTGTTCTCTTAAGAGGAGTGGTAGATGAACACCATCATTGAGAGAATTACGGAAGCGATAAAGGATATCCTGATCGGACTTATCAAGTCAAGTTTGGATAACATGTTCACGTCTGTCAATGAGCAGGTGGGAACCATAGCCGGGCAGGTGGGACAGACACCGCAGGGATGGAATGCAGGGATTTTTAATCTGATTCAGAATTTATCCCAAACGGTGATTGTCCCCATTGCGGGACTGATCATCACCTTTGTCCTGTGCTATGAATTGATCACGATGGTAACACAGAAAAACAATTTCCATGAATTTGAGACTTATAACATTTTCCTCTGGATCTTCAAAGCGTATGTAGCCATTTATCTGGTGACAAATACGTTCAATATCACGATGGCGGTCTTTGACGTTGGCCAGCATGTGGTCAACAATGCCGCCGGGGTGATATCAGGAAACACTGCGGTGGATGCAACAGAAGCAATTACACGGATTGTGGATGCCCTGGAGGATATGGAGTTAGGGGATTTGTTCCTGCTATCCATGGAAACGATGTTGATCAGTGTTACCATGCACATTCTGTCAATTATCATTACGGTAATCTTGTACGGAAGAATGATAGAAATTTACCTTTATACTTCCATAGCACCAATTCCGTTTGCCACCATGACCAATAAGGAATGGGGCAATATCGGAAACAACTATTTAAAAGGCTTGTTCGCACTGGCATTTCAGGGATTCTTCATGATGGTCTGTGTGGGAATTTATGCAGTTTTAGTAAATGCAATGACCATATCCAGTGACCTTCATGCAGCAATGTTTTCAGTAGCGGCTTATACCGTGATTCTTGCATTTTCATTATTCAAGACCGGAAGCCTTAGCAAATCAATATTCAATGCCCATTAGCGGGCAGGAAAGGAGCGCATACCATGGCGTATGTACCAGTACCAAAAGACCTTACCAAGGTCAAAACAAAAGTAGCGTTAAATCTGACAAAGCGGCAGCTGATTTTCTTTTCACTTGCCGCAGTTGTGGGAATTCCGTTTTATCTGGTCATGAGAAAACCAATTGGTTCCAGTATCGCAGCCATCCTGATGGTAACGATCATGCTTCCATTTTTCTTCATGGCAATGTATGAAAAAGACGGTCTTCCCTTTGAAAAAGTGGTGGCAAATATCATTCGACAGAAGTTTATCTGTCCGGCGGTAAGACCATATAAGACAGAAAATTTTTATCAGGAGATTTCCACCCTTGTAAAAAAGGAGGGTGTGCCAGATGGCAAAAAAGACAAAGCAGGAGGCTCAGCAGGAGCGTCTGTCCCTGGCGGAAAAAAGAAACCGTCAGGAAAGAAGAAACAAAACAAGCAGAAAAGAAAGAGAACAGGAAAAGCGTAGGAAGAAGCAGGAACGGGATCGTAGGAAACAGAAAAACATTCCTACAACTGCACAGCAGAGTATTCCGTATATTCGGATGCTGCAGGATGGTATCTGCCAGGTGACAAAGACCTTTTTCTCTAAGACAATTCAGTTTTATGACATCAACTATCAGCTTGCTTTAAATGAGGATAAAACCACGATATTTGAAAATTACTGTGATTTCTTAAATTACTTTGATTCTTCCATCAGTGTGCAGCTGTCCTTTATCAATCAGCAGGTGGATGTGGCAGAATTTGAGAAAAGCATTGACATTCCTGATCAGAACGATGACTTCAATGCCATTCGTGAAGAGTATCGTACTATGTTGAAAAATCAGCTTTCAAAAGGAAATAATGGTCTGGTGAAGACAAAGTATATTACTTTTGGAATTGAAGCAGAGAGTTTGAAAGTAGCAAGACCAAGGCTTGAAAGAATCGAAACAGATATCTTAAATAACTTTAAGGTTCTGGGGGCACAGGCACATTCCTTAAATGGTCTGGAGCGGCTGGAGATTCTATATCATGTGTTCAACCAGGATAGGATTGAGCCATTTAAGTTCCAGTATAAGATGTTGCCGGAAACAGGATTGAAGACCAAAGATTTTATTGCACCGACTTCCTTTAACTTTTCCAAGAATCAGACATTTTTGATGGGAAGAACGATGGGGAGCGTGAGTTACCTGCAGATTCTGGCACCGGAGCTGACAGACCGGATGCTTGCAGATTTCCTGGATGTGGATGACAGCATCAATGTCAACATTCATATCCAGTCCATTGACCAGAGTTCTGCGATCAAAATGATCAAGAGTAAGATTTCAGATCTGGATAAGATGAAGATTGAAGAGCAGAAGCGGGCAGTACGTTCCGGTTATGATATGGACGTACTTCCATCGGACCTTATAACCTATGGAGAAGAGGCGAAGAACCTGTTGGAAGATCTGCAGTCCAGAAATGAACGAATGTTTCTTGTAACGGTTCTGGTAATGAATACCGCAAAGAAGCGTCAGAAACTGGATAACAATATTTTCCAGGTGCAGGGAATCGCACAGAAATATAACTGTTCCTTAAAACAACTGGATTATCAGCAGGAAGCAGCACTCATGTCCTGTATTCCACTGGGAGTCAATCGAATTGAAATTCAAAGAGGGCTTACCACATCTTCAACAGCGATCTTCGTGCCATTTACGACACAGGAACTGTTTCAGGAAGGGGAAGCTCTTTATTATGGATTGAATGCATTATCCAACAACATGATTATGGTTGATCGGAAACGTTTGAAGAACCCGAATGGACTGATTCTTGGTACACCAGGTTCCGGTAAGTCCTTCTCAGCAAAGAGAGAAATTACAAACTGCTTCCTGATCACAGAAGATGATATCATCGTCTGCGATCCAGAAGCCGAATATTCGGCACTTGTGCAGGCACTGCACGGGCAGGTGGTACGGGTTTCTCCGGTATCTGACCAGTATATCAATCCAATGGATCTGAACCTGAATTATTCCGAGGAAGACAATCCACTGTCACTGAAAGCGGATTTTATTCTGTCGTTGTGTGAGCTGATTGTTGGAGGAAAGAATGGACTGGAGCCGGTAGAAAAAACTATCATTGACCGTTGTGTGCGGTTGGTTTATCAGGAATATCTTGCCGATCCCGTACCGGAGAAGATGCCAATCCTGGAGGATTTATATAATCTGTTGCGGAAACAGGAAGAGTCGGAAGCACAGCGTCTTGCAACTTCATTGGAGATTTATGTTACAGGCTCCCTGAATGTATTTAATCATCGCACAAATGTAGATATCAACAATCGTATCGTTTGTTTTGATATCAAAGAGCTTGGAAAACAGCTGAAAAAGATCGGGATGTTGATTGTGCAGGACCAGGTATGGAACCGAGTGACTATCAATCGTTCCGCTCATAAATCTACCCGTTACTATGTGGATGAATTCCATCTTCTATTAAAAGAAGAGCAGACAGCAGCTTACAGTGTGGAATTTGGAAGAGGTTCCGTAAATGGGGAGGTATTCCAACTGGTGAACTGGTTTGTTACTTGTTAGTCGCTTAAAGTGCAAACTATCGCCGTTCTGACTGAAACCGGCAAGTAAGCAGAAGTATCAATGCGGAAAAAAACGGGAAAGGGGTAGCGACCTAATCCGAGTGGAAGGCTATTCATAATAGAATAGCCACACGCAACGCATAGAGCTTGAACCTGCATAAGCAGAATATAACAGCTCCAAGAGGCCGCATTGCCAGCCGGTACGATATAATCGTGGTAAAAAGATATGCTATGCTGAGCGTGAAATGACACGCTGATGAAAATGGGCGAAAGCCCCAGAGAGGTGGATAAAAAGCCACCTGATAATAACAATCAGATAACACAGAATATCAAAGATTTATTGGCTTCCAGGGAAATCGAGAATATTTTTGAAAACTCTGATTTCATTTATATGCTCAACCAGGCTTCTGGAGACAGGCAGATTCTGGCAAAACAGCTGAATATCTCACCAACCCAGCTGTCCTATGTAACCAACAGTAATGAGGGGGAAGGACTTTTGTTCTATGGAAATGTCATTATCCCATTTGTAGACAGATTCCCGAAGAATTCCCTCTATAAAATCATGACAACCCGCTTAGAGGAGACTTCCGAAGCAGGTTAAATCAAAGGAGAAAACAATGTTACGAGCAATTTCATATGTATTAACTTTTAGTGGCGGTGCTGTTTTCGGCATCGCTTTTCTCTGCTTATTACAGGCAGGGAAAGGGTATCCGAAGAAGGAGGAGTAAGTAGTGGCAGAACAGAGAATGAAAGTCAGGGACAAGAAAGTCCAGAAGATGACCAAGGATGGGCTGGTGGAAGAAAACCTGACAGATAAATCTTCTGTTCGTGTCAGTAACCGTGTCGGTGATGTGCAGATGGGAAGAAAACAGGGGGAAAAAGAAGAAAACCTTGTGGATAAGTCTCCCCGCCAGTCTGAACGGAGTGGGAAAAATATTCGTCCCTCTGTGCAAAAATCCAGAGATGCACCGGAACTGATACGGACAGAGAAGCAAAGTGAGGATTTTGGACAGAGTAGTAAACAGCAAAATAGAAAAAGAATCCGTGCTGAAGTTGGAAAAGAATCCAGACTTGCAGAAAAATACGAAGCCGGACAGTCAGGGAGACTGAAAGAAAAACGTGCTGATCTATCAGAAAACAGAGGAGACAGCCGGAGAAATCAGACAGGTGGCAGCAAAAAGCCAAAACAAAAACAACGTTTGAAGTTTGCTTATGAGGAAACTGGTGCTTCTGTGAAAAATGACAAAGATATGGAGAAATTGAACCAGATGGATACGGATGGAGTCAATTTCCGCCATCAGAAACAGAAAGAAAAAGCCAAAAAGTTTTCTTATGAAGAAGCAAGAAAGAAAAAGGAAGCAAAGCAGCATTCCAAGAAAGCACAGGTCTATCAGGCAAATGAAGGAGAAACTCCTGGAAAGAAAAAATCCCGTTTGAAGTTTGGTGAAGGGGAATCTGTGAAAACAGAAAAAACTTCTGTTGTCAAGAAAGCAGGAAGTGCAACTTCCGTAGCATTGCACCGTGAGATCAGCAAAAATGAAGACGATAATGCGGCGGTAGAAGGTGCCCATAAGTTAGAAGAAAGCGGCGAAGGTGTTTACCGGCTGGAACAGAGAAGTGCCAGACGCAGGAAACAGTGGGCATCCAGAAAAAGAAGCAGACTTGAAAGACAGGAAGAGAAACAGGCACAGGCTGCATCCCATCAGGAGCAGAAGAAGCTGAAAAAACAGATTCAGAAGCAACAGATCAAACGGGATTATGCCAAAGCGAAGCGAAGTGAACAGACAGTAGGAACAGCTACAAAAGGTACGATTGATTATATTAAGAAGATTGGCGGTAAGGTCACCAACTTCTTTAAAGAAAACCGGAAGGTGTATATCAGTGTAGCAGTTCTGATCGGATTGATGTTTCTGATCATAACGAATGTCACGTCTTGCTCTGCAGTGTTTTTACAAAATGTGATCACTTATACCGGAACCAGTTATCTGTCATCGGATCAGGCAATCCGGGAAGCGGAACTGTATTATACACAGCTGGAAGCTAATCTGCAGGAGCGGATCAACAACATGGAATCTGAAGAACCGGGACATGAGGAATACCGATATAACATCGGACCTATTGAGCATGATCCGTTTATCCTGATCAGTTATTTGTCAGCAAAGTATGAAGAATTTACCTTTGAACAGGTAAAGCCAGAACTGGATGCTCTTTTTGCATTGCAGTATCGGTTAGAAACAGAAGCAGTCAATGAGACTGTGACAGAGACAGCAACTGTAAGAGTTGGAGAATCTTTGGGACAGGTTGTGACCAGTGGGTATTGTAACTGCCCAATTTGTTGTGGTATTTGGAGCGGAGGACCGACTGCCAGTGGAGCATATCCAACTGCCAATCATACCTTAGCGGTAGATGCTTCCAATCCGTTTGTACCAATGGGAACAAAGGTAGTTATGAATGGTGTCGAATATACTGTTGAAGATACCGGAGCTTTCGCAAGATACGGTGTACAGTTTGATGTCTATTATGACAGTCATGCGGCAGCATCTGCACATGGACATCAAACATGGGAATGTTATCTGGCAGATGATAATGGAAGCAATGAAGTGGAAGTGACCAGGACAAGAGATGTAGATGTGCTGAATGTCACCTTAAATAGTGGAAACCTGATGTCAATCTGTCAGGACAGGCTGGGATTTTTCCAGAAAGAACTGTTCAGTGCCTACAACGATACAAAAGGCAACTTGCAGATGTTTGCAACACCGGTTGATTTTAACTGGTATTCCAGTGTGACCAGCTATTATGGATATAGGATTCATCCAATATCAGGAGCAAATCAGCTTCATAATGGTATGGATATCGGAGCACCGGAAGGGACAAAAGTAATGGCAGGGCTGACCGGAACGGTTACAACTTCTGCTTATAACGACAGCTATGGCAATTATGTTGTAATCAAGGACAGTAAAGGTTATGAACTGCGGTATGCACATTTAAGCAGCCGGAGTGTATCTGCAGGAGCATCCGTCACGAAAGGTGATGAGATAGGTCTTATAGGAAATACTGGAAATTCTACAGGGAGCCATCTTCATATTGAACTTTTGAAAAATGGAGAGCGGTTAAACCCGATCTTTTATCTGGAAACAGGAGAAGGGGCAGGCTTTGGCGGTAATGAATATACCAGTGAAGCAGCACAGCGTTTGTTAAATGAAGCAGCGAGATATCTTGGAACACCATATGTGTGGGGTGGATATTCGCCAAGTGGATTTGACTGTTCTGGATTTGTAAGTTACTGCCTAGTTCATTCTGGGGTTAGAAACACCGGGAGGTTGACAGCACAGGGATTGTACAACATTTGTACACCTGTATCACAGTCAGATGCACAGCCGGGAGATCTGATCTTCTTTACAGGAACCTACGATGCAGGAGAACCAGTAACGCATATCGGAATTTATGTGGGCAATGGTCAGATGATCCATTGTGGGCATCCGGTTCAGTATACGTCCATCAACTCTCCATACTGGCAGAGCCATTTTTATGGATTCGGACGATGGTAAGGAAAAGGGCGGTGTAACAGCCGTCCGGAAAGGAGAAGCGATGAAAAGTCTTGAAAAAGCAACGGCAGATTATGAGAAAGCCAAGGAAAAAATGGAAGCATCCAAAGCCAGATATGAAGCAGATTTAAAGCGGTTCAAGGCTGCGGAGATTGCAAAAACAGAAGCGGAAAATCTGGAAATTGTAAAAATTATCCGTGCGATGGATATGAGCATTCCAGAGCTGGAAGCTTTCAAAAAGAGAATGAAAAATGAACTGCCCGGCAGGGTAGAAATACAGGAGGAGGAAACAAGGTCTGATGATGAATTTAGAGAAGATGAAACAGAAGAAATCTAAAAATAGCGTGAAAAAAGGATTGCTTGCAGCAACGACATTTCTTTGCCTGACAACACCTTTGCTCCAGACACAGACTGCTTATGCAGCTGAGAATATCACACCTGCAATCACGATTGAGAAACCGGATGGCTGGAAACAGGGAGAAACAACTATTACTGTTACGGTAGATGCCAGTCATATGCCGGAAGGTTTCTCGATAGCAAAGATTGAAGCAAAAGCTGGAAAAGATGGAAGCTGGCAGGATGTAACCGGAAGCGGAAGTATCACGATTACTGGAAACCAGACGGTATACGTGCGTGTGACAGATGGTGAGGGGAGGTCTATGAGCAGAATCGCTCTATTAAGTGTTATGACACGGAAAAGCCGACACTCTCTGCTTCCCTGACAGATGGTGTACTGACGATTCAGGGAAATGATACAGTATCCGGGATTACTGCAGTAACAGTTAATGGCACCGCTTATACAGATCTGAAGGATGGAATGCTGAGAGTGCAACTGACACAGAAAGATTTTTCAACAAAACAGATTGAAATCACGGTAACGGATGGGGCCGGAAATACTTCTGAGAGTATGTACTACAGAATCCTTATTATGAATGGGCAAAGAAGCAGGCAGAGAAACAGAAAACCTCCAGTGACAGTAATGGCGCAATGGCAACTACGACTAGTGCAGATGCAACTGCTACTGAGAAAACAACGACTTCACCACTTCCGCAGGATGCACAGGCTTCTGAGCCGACAGATGCAAAAGGAACTGTGGATAATCGGACAGTGACAGGTATCGGGAACAGCTTAATAAAGAAGGCGAGACAGCAGATTCTGTTACAAAAACAGCTACGGAAGGCACAAAAGAGTTTTATACCATTTCAACTAAGAGTGGTAAGATTTTCTATCTGATCATTGATAATTCAAAATCTCAGGATAATGTGTATTTTCTTACAGAAGTCAGTGAAAAAGATCTGATGAACTTCACACTTTCTGATTCGGTGACACTTCCGGAAGTGGATACGGTTTATGCAGAACCAGAGAAAAAAGCAGAGGAAGAAAAACCGGAAACGACAGAGTCAGCCGAGAAAGATAAGGTAGAGGATGATATTCAGATGCCTGAAGATAAAAGTCCATTTGGAACGTATCTTTTGATTGCACTGGTTGCAGTCGGAGCTGCGGCAGGAGGATATTACTTCAAAGTCTATAAACCAAAACATGAATATGATGACGAGGACGAGATGGAAGAGGATGAAGATGAATCCGAAGATTCAGAGTCAGAAAAACGGGAAGTAGATGATGCAGATGAGCAGGAAGAAAGTACAGAACCGGAAATCCTGAGAGATGAAGATTTTGACGATAATGTGCTGGAAGATGAAGAAGAGGAGGAAGGGCGATGATTGAGTGCGGAATAAGAATATCAGATTATATACGCTGATCCGCCTTGGCAGTATAACAGGAAGGCGGGGCAGGGAATTGCCGCAGACCATTACCCGACCATGAGTTTACAGGAAATCTGTGATCTTCCAGTTGGAAAATTAGCGGATAAAGATTGTGTTTTATTTCTCTGGGTCACTTTTCCACAGCTGAGAGAAGGATTAAGTGTGATTCAAGCATGGGGATTTCAGTACAAGACAGTACGTTCGTGTGGGTAAAGAAGAATAAAAAGGCAGATACTTTGTTTCTTGGTCTGGGACACTGGACAAGGAGCAATGCCGAAATTTGTTTGCTTGCAACGAAAGGGTCTGTTCATAGGAAATCAGCATATGTTCGACAGATTATTTTATCACACATTGAAAGACACAGTAAAAAACCAGATGTGGCAAGAGATAGAATTGTTGAGCTTATTGGTGATGTACCGAGAATAGAATTATTTGCACGACAGACAACACCTGGGTGGGATGTCTGGGGAAATGAAATACAGTCAGATATAGAAATGAAAAGTGAGGAAGAAATAGAATGAAAGCATTAGTGATTGCAGAAAAGCCATCGGTTGCGATGGCACTGGCTTCCGTGCTTGGAGCCAGAACAAGAAAAGATGGCTACGTGGAGGGAAACGGTTATATCGTTTCCTGGTGCGTAGGACATCTGGTGGGATTATGCGATGCATCGGAATACGATGAAAAATATAAAAAATGGAGATATGAGGATCTGCCGATTGTGCCGGAATGTTGGAAACACAAGATTTTGGAGGGCACAAAGAAGCAGTTCGGAATCTTAAAGAAACTGATGAGAGATTCCAAAGTAGATGAAGTGATCTGTGCAACTGATGCAGGACGTGAAGGTGAGCTGATCTTCCGTCTGGTGTATGAGCAGGCAGGATGTAAAAAGCCGATGAAGCGACTCTGGATCTCTTCCATGGAAGAACAGGCAATTAAAGATGGATTTTCGTCATTAAAAGACGGTTCGTGTTATGACAGTCTCTATCAGTCAGCACTTTGCAGGGCAAAGGCAGACTGGCTGGTGGGAATCAATGCGAGCCGTCTTTTTTCCGTTCTGTATAACCAGAATCTGAAAGTTGGAAGAGTACAGACACCAACACTTGCCATGATTGTGGATCGAAATCAGAAGATCAAGGAATTTACCAAAGAAAAATATTATATGGCTCATATCAAGTTTGACGATATGGATGCGGTCACAGAGCATTTTCAGAAAAAAGAAGATGCAGATAAAGTGGCTGCAGAGTGTCAGGGGCGTATGTGCGGAGTGGGGAAGGATGATGTGAAAGAGAAAACGGTCCGCCCTCCAAGACTCTATGATCTGACCACCCTGCAGAGGGAAGCTAACAGAATTTTGGCTATACCGCACAGCAGACATTGGATGCTGTGCAGGAGATGTATGAGCAGAAGCTTGTCACTTATCCGAGAACAGACAGCCAGTATCTGACAGATGAGATGGGAGAAAGCACAGAAACTCTGATTCAGATGTTATTTGGGAAAATGCCTTATGCTGAAGGTCTGGAATATCAACCGGACGTGAGTAAGGTATTAAATTCAAAGAAAGTATCCGATCACCATGCGATTATCCCAACCATGGAAGTAGCCAAAGCGGATATTGGTGAACTGAAAGAACGAAGCCGCAAGATTTTGTATTTGATCAGTGCCAGGGTTCTGACAGCAACTGCAGAGCCTTATATTTATGAGAGTCATAAATGTCAGATTACCTGCAATTATCATACGTTTTATCTCAATGCAAAGAAAACAAAACAGGAAGGGTTCAAGACAATTGAGAAAAAACTGAAACAGTTCTTTGGAATCATTGCAGAAAAAGAAGAGCCGGAGTTGGATATCTGGGCAGGCAAGCATTATGGTCCCTGTGATTCTTTTGTATCGGAGCATTTTACACAGCCACCGAAACAGTACACAGAAGATACCCTGCTTTCTGCGATGGAACGTGCAGGGAATGAAGAGCTGACCGAAGATACAGAGAAGAAAGGACTTGGTACTCCTGCAACAAGGGCAGCAATCATTGAAAAACTGATTCAGTCTGGTTTTGTGAAAAGGGAAAAGAAAAATCTGGTGCCGACAGATGATGGAAATGTGCTGATTACGGTTCTACCGGATGAGATTAAATCTCCGAAGATGACCGCAGAGTGGGAAATGGCATTGAATCACATTGCCCAGAATACAGAGACAGCAGATGAATTCCTAAATGGGATTACAGAGCTGATGCAGGAACTGGTTGCCAGATATCAGGGGATTTCAGAAGAGAAGAAAAATCAGTTTCAGGGAAAGGCAAAAGGAGAAGTCATTGGCAAATGTCCCCGCTGTGGAGCTGATGTCCGGGAAGGAAAAGTGAACTTTTACTGTTCTGACCGGAACTGTGCTTTTACCTTATGGAAGAATGATAAATTTCTTGCAAGCCAAGGGAAAAAGATGGATAAGGAGACAGCAAAGAAGTTCCTGTCTAAAGGAAAAATCCATTATAAGGATCTGGTATCAAGAAAAACAGGGAGACAGTATGAAGCAACTGTGGAGATGGTCGATCCCGGTGAGGGAAATGTACAGTTCAATCTGATTTTTCCACAACGATAAGTAGTGTATTGCAGGCAGTCTAAGGACTGTCTGTTTTAATACAAATATTATGAAAGAGAGGACCTTAGCATGAAGAAAAAAGGTAATTTTAGAAAAGTAGTATCTGGCTTGCTGGCAGGCATGACAATGCTTAGTACAGTGTTATCTCCGATGACAGCATATGCAGCGGAGATCCAGCCAGAGGAAAAACCTCCACTTTATGAGGAAGTGAAAGACCTTCTGGATGAAGATGAGGTGGTGACTGCCAAAGATTATGAAATCGAAACAGGCAGTGTATTTGATGTGAAATCAGACTACACAGGACTGGAAATCAAGGATGATAACAAGGTCAAAGTCACATTTGAGGAAGCAAAGAACGACAAGGATGAGGATTTTACGACAGATCATGCGGACACTTACAAAGCGGTCTATTATGTGGAACCGGTAAATCAGGAGCATCCGAAGTACCAGATCAGCCGAAAACTGATTGTGCGTGAGAAAGCAACTGAAGCTCAGACAGAGGTGGCAGGGAGTGAAGCAGTGACCGAATCCGAAACAGCTGTAAGTGAGCAGCAGACAGAAGAAGCGGAGGATTCAGAAGCAGAATCGGAGATTACCGATATTGACGCTGATGAATTTGATGATTTGGTAGAGCAGGCACAGAACCAGGATACCTATGATGAAGAATCAGGGTTAGAGCTTCATGATGTTTTGGAACAGGCAGGAGACGAAGGTGTGGATCTTGAGGCTATGGAAGAGGGAGAGATTGCAACATTTGAAGCAGTTTCGGCTTATTCAGCAAGAAGTACACAGCAGGTAACAATTGAAAAAGGACCACTGTATAGATATGCAGATTATAATCTTGGAACCTATCTGACAGAGCCGTACTATATCAGCTACGGAAGCGTCAGAGCAACTGCGTATTGTGTACAGCCAGCAAAGCCAGGACCTGGATCTGGAAATTATACAATTACAAAGATTGGAGACAATCAGGCGTTAGCAAAAGTGTGTTATTACGGTACAGATGCCGCAGGAAGCGAGAGTTTTTTCGCTAATAAACACACGGATTTTTCAGAAGGAAAAAGATTCATCATTATTCACATGGCTGCATCATATGCCAATGGAAGCAGTGATGCATTCTATGGAACAAATGCTACAGGCGAGGCTTTGGCAAAAGAACTCTATAATTATTGTGTGAATAAGCCGGAAATACCAGATGTAGCGATGTCATTTTCAAAGCCGAATGTAAAGGCTTATGTAGATGGAAATGTTCAGAGAACGGAGAACATTCAGTTCAACGCATCTTCCCAGCAGAAAATCACAATGGACTTACCAAAGGGAGTAAAGCTCCATAATGTATCTACTGGAAATGTAAGTGCGGCAGGTGCAAGTGTAACAATTGGAGGAGGAACCACGTTTTATCTCTCAGTTCCTCTGACACAGACAAAAGATGTAAGTGCTTCTTTTTCTACAAAGATGAAGGGAAGTATTACAAAAGATTATTCAGCATATAAATTGACTACGAATGCAAGTGTTCAGGATCTGGCATTTGTATTTGGAGAAGGTGTTGCTGATGAAAAATATGTAAGCTTAAAGGTGTCCTGGATTGAACAGGCTACGATCGAAATCGTAAAGAAAGACGATACAGCGGATGTCAATCTTGCAGGTGCAGTATTCGGCGTTTACAGCGATGAGGCTTGTACAAAGCTGATCACTCAGATGCCTGCAACAGATAAAAATGGAAAATCATCTGTTACGATTATCAAGACACAGGATACCGTTTATCTGAAAGAAATCACAGCACCACAGGGATATGTAGTAAATGCAACGGCAACAAATGTAAAACTGGTAGCAAGTAAGACCTCAGCTGTAACCGTGGAAAATAAGGAACAGCTGGCAGAGCTTACCATTTACAAAGAAGGACAGGTTCTTACCGGAGCAGATGTCAGTGAAAATGGAACGGTATTTCAGTATGAAAACCGCAGACAGAAAAATGCAGTGTATAACGTGTATGCCGGGGCAGATATCGTAACAGCTTATGGCACAAAAATGTACAGCAAAGGTGACCTTGTAAAAGAAAACCTGACAACAGGTGAGAATGGTTCTGTCACACTGAAAAACCTGCATCTTGGAACCTACGTGGTAAAAGAAACAAAAGCACCGGACTCTTTCTATAACGGTAGCGAAGAAAAGTCAGTGACTCTAACTTATGCTGGTCAGAACAAAGAAGTTGTATTTGCAGATGTGACTTTTAACAACGAGAGACAGAAAGCAGATGTTTCCGTAGTAAAACAGGATAAAGACACCAAGAAACCACTGAAAGGCGGTATTTTTGCTCTGTATGCATCCGATGATATCAGAAATGCAGACGGAAGCGTTGTTGTGAAAAAAGGAACGCTGATTGAAAAAGTAACTACTGGCGCAGACGGAACTGCAAAATTCACAGTAGACCTGCCAATCGGATATTCCTATTCTGTAAAAGAAGATCAGGCACCGGAAGGTTATGTAAGAAATACAGAAGATGTGTATACGTTCAAGTTTTCTTACACCAATGATAAAGAAGCAACCGTATCTTTTGCCCATACCTTCAGCAATGACCGTGTGACAGCAAAGATCAATCTTTATAAAGTGGATAAAGAGACAGGAAAAGCAGTACCGCAGGGAGATGCCACACTGAAAGGTGCAGTTTATGGACTGTATGCTCGTGAAGATATCGTGCACCCGGATGGAGCAACGGGAACTATTTATAAAGCAGGAGAGCAGGTAGCTTCTCTTACAACAGATGACAAAGGACAGGCTTCTGTAAATGGCTTATATCTTGGCAAATATTATGTCAAAGAGATTACTCCGCCGACCGGATACCTGGCAGATGCAGAAGAGCATGATCTTACGTGCAGTTATGAAGGAGATATGACAGCAGAAGTAAAAAGAGAGTGCACTTCCAGTGAGCAGGTCATCAAGCAGCCATTCCAGATTATCAAAGCAGCCAACAATGGAAAGACCGATGCAGAGCTGTTATCCGGAGCTGGATTTACAGTTTATCTGAAATCTTCCCTTACAAAGAAAGCAGATGGAAGCTATGATTTTGATTCTGCCAAACCAGTAGTGAGTGGCGAAAATGGAGCTACTGAGATTTTCACAGATGAAAAAGGGTATGCCTGCAGTATTCCATTACCATTTGGAAGCTATATCGTGCGTGAGACAACAACACCGCACAACTACAAGCCGGTCGATGATTTTGAAGTGAATATCACAGAGCATCATCCAAATGAGCCACAGATCTGGCGAGTGCTTCTGGATGAAGAGTTTAAGGCAAAACTGAAAATCGTGAAAAAAGACGATGAAACAAAGAAATCCGTATTGATTGCAGGAACAGAATTTAAGGTATATGACCTGGACAACAAAAAGTATTTAGAACAGGTAACAACTTACCCAGTGACAACCACTCACAAGTCCTATTTTACGGACAGCCAGGGATATCTGATCATGCCGAAGAATCTGAAGATCGGACATTACCGGATTGAGGAAGTCAACGCACCGGAAGGGTACACAATTAACAAGAACTATGTAGAGATTGCGGTGGATGCTAACACAGCATACCAGATGGATTCTGAGAGTGGAGATGCCATTATTACGGTAGATTACGAGAACCATCCGGTAAAAGGAAAGCTGACGATTTATAAAAAAGGTGAGATGCTGACCGGATTTAAAAAGGATTTTGTTTATGAACAAAGATACCTGAAGGGTGCATCATTTCATGTCTATGCAGCTGAAAATATCTATACACCGGATTATCAGAAAGATGAAAACGGAAACAGACAGCTGATCTATGCAAAAGATGCACTGGTAACAACGGTAACGACCGGAGAAGACGGAAAAGCAGTTGCAGAGAATCTGCCGCTTGGTTCTTACTATGTGGTAGAAAAGACTGCACCGGAAGGATTCGTTCTGAACCATGACAGATCTGATGTCACATTTGTCTATGCAGATCAGGATACACCTGTGATCGAACAGGAAGTGACGGTTGGCGATGACCGACAGAAAGTTGCAATCCAGGTAGAAAAACAGGATGCAGAGAATGGTGCAACCGTGGCGGGAGCTGTCTTTGGTATCTATAACAAAGCGGATATCAAGGCGGATGGAAAAGTGATCGTGAAAGCAGACACACTCTTACAGGAAATGACTTCTGATAACGATGGTCTTGCAACATGTACGCTGGATCTGCCACTTGGACAGTATTATGTGAAAGAGTTAAAAGCACCAGCGGGATTTGTATCCTCTGATGAAGTTCTGAATCTGGATGCTTCTTACCAGGGACAGGATGTGAAGACAGTAAAACTGAAAACAGTGAAAAAGAACCAGCCGACAACAGTTGAAATCACAAAATCTGATGTAACAACAGGTGTGGAACTGGATGGGGCAAAACTCACCGTTCTTGATAAAGAAGGAAATGTTGTGGATCAGTGGACTTCTGTAAAAGATCAGCCACATGTGATCAAACGACTGACAGTTGGAGAGGAATACACTCTTCGTGAGGAAATGGCACCTTATGGATATCTGAAAGCAACGGATGTGAAGTTCACGCTGAAAGATACTGCCGAGATTCAGAAAGTAGAGATGAAAGATGAAGTTCCAACAGGACTTCTAATCATCAACAAAAATGGAGAGTTTTTGGATAAGGTAACACTTCTGGATCAGGTAAAAGGTACTGTGGAGCATCTCTTTGAATATGTAACCGGAAGCCTTTCAGATGTGACGTTCGATGTATTTGCTGCGGAAGATATCAAAGCGGCAGATGGTGTCAGTGAAGATTATTTCAAAGCAGATGAAAAAGTGGGAACCATTACCACAGATTCCAATGGTATTGCACAGATGGGAGATCTACCGGCTGGCAAGTACTATGTGAAGGAAGTAAAAACTGCCCATGGTTATGTGCTGGACGGAGAGCCGAGATATGTTGATCTTTCCTACCGTGATCAGGACACACCAGTTATCACTTATGATGAGAAATGGCAGAATGCCCGTCAGAAAGTAAAGGTTACGGTTCTGAAGAAAGAAAAAGATACAGAACGTGTCCTTGCAGGTGGTGTCTTCGGTCTTTATACCAGTGAAGATATCAAAAATGCAAAGGGCGAGGTACTCCTTGAGAAAGACAGTCTGATCGAGCAGCGGGTAACGGATGAAAAAGGACAGATTACTTTTACGGCAGATCTTCCGGTAGACGGAAAATACTATGTGAAAGAGATCTTTGCGCCGGACGGATTTGTTACAACAGAAGAAGTACAGGAATTTACCTTTGAATATGCCGGAGAAGACCAGGCAGAAGTAAGCTACGACTTTACTTTTGAAAATCAGCCAACCACAGTGGAGCTGACCAAAACAGACCTGACAACAGGCAAAGAACTTCCAGGTGCACACCTGAAAGTGATGGATTCAGATGGCAATACAGTGGATGAATGGACTTCTACGGAAGAATCCCATGTGATCAAAGAACTGGTTGTTGGTAAGAAATACACCATGACAGAGACAAAACCGGCAGATGGATATGTCACTGCAGAAAGTATTACTTTCACAGTAGAGAATACAGCAGAGGTTCAGAAGCATGAGATGAAAGACGATGTGACAAAAGTAGAGATCAGTAAGACTGATATCACAGGAGAAACTGAGATTCCAGGTGCGAAACTGACGATTCTCGATAAGGATGATCAGGTAGTAGAGAGCTGGACTTCCACAGAGGAAGCACACTATATCGAAAAACTGCCAATCGGTAAATATACCTTACGTGAAGAGCAGGCACCGAAAGGATATCTTCTGACATTTGATGTGACATTTGAGGTGAAGGATACCGGAGAAATTCAGAAAGTGGCTATGAAAGATGATACTGCCAAGGGAAAAGTGATTCTCAATAAGACAGATAAATCGTCAGGAGAACCGCTGAAAGGGGTAGAATTTGAACTCCGTGACAGCAAAGGAAAGGTTCTGGAAACCTTAAAGACAGACGCTGCCGGTCATGCAGAAAGTAAGTTGTATGAGATTGCCACATTTAAGAACGGCAAATATGATACAGCAATCAAGTATTATCTGGTGGAAACAAAAACACTGGATGGATACACACTGGATCAGACCAAGCATGAAGTGACATTTGCTTATGCGAATGACAGTACACCAGTCGTGGAAGTTACTTTCAATCTGACAAATGAGAAACCGGAAGTTCCAGAAACACCGAATACACCGGATACACCACAGTCCCATGAAGAGACAAAGGTATCAAATGCACCAAAAACAGGTGACAGCACGAATATTTGGCTGCCGATTCTGCTTCTGGTAATCTCCACAGGAGGTATGGCAGGACTTTATATCTGCAGAAAAAGGAAAAGCAAATAAGGAAACCAACGGTTATGATTGGGAGCTTCTATGTGAGGCTCCCTTTTTCATACAAAAAAATCACAGAAAGGAACAGAAAACTATGATGAAAGCAATGGAAAAAAGACAGGAAGCACGAAAAAACCAGGAGAAAACTTTAAAGAGAATGATGGCTTATCAGAAGAAAGCCGAGCAGATGGTCAGCAGAAAAAGAATGAACCATCACATGATCAGAAAGGGGTAAAAGCGTATGATGAACAGAAAAGAATTTTATGAATATGTCAAAGACAATGTAAAGGAGTATCTGCCAGAGTCTTACAAGGACGCAGAAATTAAACTTCAAGAAGTAGAAAAAAACAATGGGCTGAAGCTTACTGGCATTACAATTCCAAATGGAGATCAGAGAATCGTACCGACAGTCTATCTGGATTCTCTCTATCAGGAATATATCAATGGGAAAGATGTAGATTCTTGTGTTGGTGATGTAGCTGATATGCGTATTGAAGCACAGGGTAAAGCAGAATTTTTTGATATGGGAGTTCCGGACATTTTTGATTATGAAAAAATGAAGGAAAAACTGCAGGTGAGAATCTGTGACAAGGAATGGAATACCGATCGTCTTGCTGATAAAGTAGTCACAGAACACGGAGATTTTGCAGCTTATTATGCAGTAAATCTGGAGGAAAATGGAGAAGGGATCAGCAGTATTCCGGTAACTGTTTCTCTGATGAACGAGTGGGGAGTATCTGCCGAACAGATTCAAGCGGATGCAATGACGGCAGACCGAAAACGTGGTGTCACACTTATGGATATGAATGAGATTATCAAATCTATGATTTTTGGTGAAGAACCAGAAAACCTGCTGAATGAAAAAATGGATATGGAAGCCATGGAAAAACCAATGTTCTGTCTGACAAACAAAGCTAAGATGAATGGTGCATCACTGTTACTGCAGGAAGACATTCGAAAACAGATTGGGGAATGTCTGGGTAGTGATTATTTTGTCATTTT
>ERZ791624.769-NODE-769-length-19538-cov-4.124878_pt1 | contig 19538 bp, 16 predicted proteins | sample MGYA00510058_ERZ791624 | MGnify/ENA primary metagenome ERZ791624 (study PRJEB30046, sample SAMN00715158) | human gut metagenome | study: EMG produced TPA metagenomics assembly of the A metagenome-wide association study of gut microbiota in type 2... | reverse complement strand
GTGGCGGGATAGCTGACGCCGCCGGTAGCCAGGATCACCGCCTCCGCCGGGTAGGTCCCCTGCTGTCCGGTGACGCCGCAGGCCCGGCCCCCGTCCGTGTCCACGGATACGGCCCGGTCCCGGACCCACCTCACACCCAGCCTTTCGCACCGGCGGCGCAGGGCCCCGGAAACGTCGAAGGCGCAGTCCGACTGGGGAAACACCCGGTTGCCCCGCTCGGTTTTCAGGGGGACGCCCAGCTTCTCGAAAAAGGCCATGGCGTCCCGGCTGTCGAACCGGGCGAAGGCCCCGTACAGAAACCGCCCGTTCCGGGGGATGTTCCGCAGAAGCTCCTCCCGGGAGCAGTTGTTGGTCACGTTGCACCGGCCCTTGCCGGTGATGTTCAGTTTTTTGCCCAGACGGTCGTTGGGCTCCAGCAGCGTCACCTGTCCGCCGCCCTCGGCGGCGGCGATAGCCCCCACCCGCCCCGCGGCGCCCCCCCCCTGCGCCTGCTGCAGGCTGGCCTTTTCGGCTTCCAGTGCCTGTAGTGCGCTGCGCAACTGGTTGGCCGTCACCTGGCATTGCGCCACCAGCACTTCCATGTCCTGCCAGCTGGAGGCCGACTCCGGCCCTTCCATCATGGCCATGGCGCGGCGGGTATGCAGCACCGCCATCAGCGTGTCGCAATGCTTCAAATGGCTTTGCAGCGCCTCACGCGCCCGGGGCAGTTCGCTGCGCTCCAGCACCTGCAGGCGCTGTGCACCTGCGGTCTGTACCTCTGCAGGCACTGTCTCCAGCTGCTGTGCAGGCACCTGCGCAGCCGCACCGAATCCCACCATTGCCAGCACCACGGCGCCGCAGCGCCCGATAGGCCTTATTCGTCTCCACCACATATATAGCCCTGTTCCGGGTGTTATTGCCATGGGCACATGGTAGCGGCGAAGCGGGCGGCGCTGGGAAAAGGAGGGCGTGCCTTACTTGCCGATGCAGAAGCTGGAGAAGATCACGCCCAGCAAATCGTCCGAGGTGAATTCGCCCGTAATGCTGTTGAGCGCGGTCTGCGCCAGGCGCAGCTCTTCGGCCAGGATGTCCAGCGCCGGGCCGGGCACGTTCAGCTGGGCATGGGCTTCTTCCAGATGCACCCCCACCGCCTGCAGCGCTTCGACATGGCGTGCGCGAGCAATGTACAGACCTTCAGCGGCCGACTGCCAGCCCGCCACCTGCAGCAGGCGCTGGCGCACGGCATCCAGCCCTTCGCCCGTGCGGGCGGACAGGCTAAGGGGCGCTTCCGTGCCCTTGCGGCCTGCCAGCGGAGCCAGTGGCTGCATCTGCGCCGCGATCACGCCCGGAGCTGCCAGGTCGGCCTTGTTCCACAGATCAATCACGGGGATGCTCGGCGCAATCCGATCGGCCAGGGTCTGGGCAATGTCCAGATCCGCCGCCACATAGTCTGCATCGTGCATGCGCGAGAGGTCGTGAAGGAAGAGCACGGCGTCTGCCGCGGCAATCTCCTCCCAGGCACGCGCAATGCCGATGCGCTCCACCTCATCGTCGCTGTCGCGCAGGCCTGCAGTGTCAATCACATGCAGGGGCACACCGTCGATCTGGATGGTCTGCTGCACCTTGTCGCGCGTAGTACCTGCAATCGGCGTGACGATGGCCAGCTCTGCGCCTGCCAGCGCATTGAGCAGCGAGCTTTTACCCGCATTGGGCTGGCCCGCAATCACCACCTTGATGCCTTCGCGCAACAGCGCGCCCTGCTGGGTGCGTGCCAGCACCAGGCCGAGCTGGTCGCGCAGGCTGTCGAGCTGGCCGTAGGCATCGGCCTTTTGCAGAAAGTCGATTTCTTCTTCGGGGAAGTCCAGCGTGGCCTCCACCAGCATGCGCAGGTGCACCAGTGCGTCACGCAGTTCGCCAATCTCGCGCGAGAACTCGCCCGACAGCGATCGGCTGGCACTGCGCGCAGCGGCTTCGGTGCTGGCGTCGATCAGGTCGGCAATCGCCTCGGCCTGGGCCAGATCGATCTTGTCGTTCATGAAGGCGCGCTGGGTGAACTCTCCGGGCTCAGCCAGACGCAGGCCGGGCAGCACGGGAGCATCCGCTTGCGTGCGTGCCTGCGCCGCTTCCAGGCAGCGAGCCAGCAGCAGCTGCAGCACCACGGGGCCACCGTGGGCCTGCAGTTCCAGCACGTCTTCGCCGGTGTAGCTGTTGGGGCCGGGAAAGTAAATCGCCAGACCGTGGTCAATGGGCGCACCCTTGCTGTCTCGGAAGGGCAGATAGGAGGCCTCGCGGGGCTTGAGATCCTTGCCCAGCAGGTGGCGCACAAAGCCTGCCAGCTGCTTTCCGGAGACACGCACAATGCCCACGGCCCCGCGTCCGGGGGCTGTGGCAATGGCGACGATGGGGTCGTTATGGCGCGCAAGCATGGCTGGTCATCCTATGTTGGGCTGCCACTGCGGCAGCCTTCCTTCAAAACAGGAGCACTTTGCGCTCGTCTTTATTGGTTTTCAGCATGATTTCTATCTGAAACCTAGAGCACATAAGCGCTAAACGCTCTTGTTTTGAAAGAACAAGGGCCGCTTGCGCGGCCCCTGATGCTTTCTCTCAGCGCAAGGGCTGAATTATTTCTTCTTGTTGTTGCTGTCAGGCGTTTTCTTCAAGAAGCTGGGCAGGTTGAACTGCGGTGGCACACCCATGCGTGTGTTGATGACCCACTGCTGGGCAATCGACAGGATGTTGTTGGTCAGCCAGTACAGCACCAGGCCTGCGGGGAACATGAAGAACATCACGCTGAAGATCAGCGGCATGATCCACATCATCTTGGCCTGCATAGGATCTGGCGGCACAGGGTTCAGGGCCGTCTGCAGCATGGTGGACAGCAGCATCAGCACAGGCAGGATGAACAGCGGATCCTTGGCCGACAGGTCAGAAATCCACAGCCAGCTGGCGTGACGGATTTCCACCGACGACAGCAGCACCCAGTACAGCGCAATAAACACTGGAATCTGGATCATGATGGGGAAGCAGCCACCCATGGGGTTGACCTTTTCCTCACGGTAGATGCGCATCATCTCCTGCTGCATCTGCTGGGGATTGCTCTTCAGGCGCTCACGCATCTCCATGATGCGGGGGTTGATGGCCTTCATCTTGGCCATCGAGGCATAGGCCTTGGCGTTGAGCCAGTAGAACAGAATCTTCAGGAACAGCACCAGACCCACGATGGACCAGCCCCAGTTGCCCAGCACGCTGTGGATCTTGTCCAGCAGCCAGTACAGCGGCTTGGCCAGAATGGTCAGCCAGCCGTAGTCCTTGACCAGTTCCAGGCCAGGAGCCAGCGCTTCCAGCACCTTCTCCAGCTGAGGACCGGCGAACAGGCGTGCGTCCAGCGTCTTGGTCTCACCGGGCTGGATGGTGCCCAGCGGCGTGATCAGGCCGGCAGCAAACAGGTCGTTGCCCACCTTGCGGGCAAAGTTGTCGCGGTAGATGCCTTCACCCAGCAGCCAGGCGCTGGCAAAGTAGTGCTGCACCATGGCCACATAGCCGCTGTTCGCAGTTTCCTGGAAGCTGGCCTTGCCCTTGGTGATGTCCTCAAACGACACCTTCTGGAACTTCTCTCTTCCGAGTAGAACGCAGGGCCGGTGTAGGTGGAGTAGAAAGCACTGTCTGCACCTTCGTGCGTGCCATCACGCATCAGCTGCAGGTACAGCTGGGGCGTCACGGCAGCGCTGCCGGTGTTGACCACTTCATGCTTGACACCAATGGCGTAGGAGCCACGCTTGAGCGTAAACGTCTTGATCAGCTTCACGCCACCCTGCTCGGGCGACTCAAAGCGCACCTGCAGCTCGTCCTGACCGTCCTTGAGTTCACGGTCGCCAGGCAGCAGGTTCATCACGGTCTTGTGGGTGGGGAAGTCGCCCCCCACCAGACCCGTCTGGGCCACATAGACGCGCTTTGCACTGTCTTCAAACAGCACGAAAGGCTGCTTCAGGCTTTCGTTCTGGGCGTAGTCCAGCAGCTCGGCATTCACCACCGCACCGCCCTGGCCGTCAAAGGTCAGACGCAGCACATCGGTAGACACCGTGACTTTTTCGCGCACAACGGGCGCGGTCTCAGGCATGTCAGGCAGCGCAGCCGCACCAGAAGCAGACTGTGCACTGGCCTCAGGCACATCCGCAGGCTTGTCCTGTGCAGGCGCCGTAGCCGTCGCTGGCGCAGGAGTTGGGAAAAACGTGGCAGGTCTGCCATTGTGGATTTGCCATTGGTCCCATAGCAGCACTATGGAGAAACCAAATATCACCCACAGGATGGTGCGGCGAATGTCGTTCATGAAGACTTCTTTGGTGAGGAAGAGGAGGTCAAAGCAGTAAACAGCTTGGGCGCTTTTTCAGGCACGGGATCATGCCCTCCATCACACCACGGGTGACAGCGTACCAGCCGACGCAGCGTCAGATACGAACCGGCTGCTGCGCCATGTCGTTCCAGCGCCTGCAGGGAGTAGACAGAGCAGGTCGGCTCAAAGCGGCAGGCAGAGCCCAGCCAGGGGCTCAGCAGCAGACGGTAGCCACGCACTATCGCCATGAGCAGGGCCTTCATCATGCGCCTACCCCGGACTTGGTTCCGTCGCTGCGGCGACGGGCGGTGTCTGCTTGGGCGCAGCACTTTGCTTGCGCCGCGTGGCATGTGCCAGCAGCTGCTGCAGCTCGGCGCGCACGGCCCGCTTGAGCGGCTCGGAGCTGGCACTGATGAATTGCTTACGGTCAAAGCCCGCGCGCAGACGCACCACATAGGCCGCTGCAGGCAAGGCTTGCAGCTGCGAGGCGCTGTCGCTGACGACGGCATACACCTGACGCTTGATCAGGTGCCGAGTCACCGAGTGCTTGGCCCAGCGCTTGGGTGCCATGCAGCCTATCCACACCTGCGGCATCTTGCACCCGGGCACGACAAACAGGGCCTGCGGTGCCTGCTCTGCGAGCTTTGCACCGGGCCCTGTTGGCTCAGCGTCCTTGACGACATCGGCTTCACCGAGCACCAGACGGTGCAAAGCAAAGTGCGGCGTCCGGGAAACAATTCCCCCGGACATGGCCGCCTGAAATTGGGAGCGCGTCTTCAGCCGTTGCATCACAGCACGCCCTGCCAGCAAGCAGGTAATGGTGTCAGGCAGTCGGCCAAGCTGGCAGTCCTTAGACAGCCAGACGCTTGCGACCCTTGGCGCGGCGTGCGTTGATCACGGCACGGCCGCCCTTGGTCTTCATGCGCACCAGGAAACCGTGGGTGCGAGCGCGCTTGGTCTTGGAGGGTTGGTATGTACGCTTCATGTTCGTTCCTTGAGAAGGTTCAGTTGTTTTGACCGGCCTGTGCATTCCGCATGAATGCACGCGGCCCAATTTTCCCCGACTCGGCACGTCTGCAGGCGCTGCTGCTCAACAAAAGGCAACTGCTGCAAAAAGCCTTGCACGGGCCATATCACCCTGAACACATTCAGGGAAACCCAAAATTATCTCAGTGTTAGCACTCTCTTGCAATGTCCCTCTGAAGATGGCCCAAAATACGTAATTTTCGCAGTCAGAATAAAAAAGTGCCACCGGTTTGTGGATAACTTTTTGAAAAGCTACAATCCTCACCCCGCATCCGTTCCTCCTATCCACAAAAAAGTACCACCCATTGCAATGACAGAGGAACTCACCAATGACGCAGGCTTAGGCCTTTGGCTCGCCTGCGTTGAGCAGCTCAGTCAAGACCTGCCTGAACAACAATTCAACACCTGGATCAAGCCTTTGACCGCCGTTGTGGCTGAAGACTTCTCCAAGGTGACGGTGTACGTGGCCAACCGCTTCAAGCTGGACTGGATTCGTGCCCAGTACGCAGCCCGCATTGCTGGTTTGCTGGAAGATCTGTACGGCCAACCGGTGACACTGGAGTTAGCACTCGCTCAGCGTGAAGGCGTGACACGCACTTATGTGCGCCCCTATCAGGCCGAGCGCAGCACGCCTGCAGAAGTGCCTACGCTGCTGCCTGCCAATGCCGCACCGGAAGAGTCTGCGGCACCGGCTTTCCGCACCCGCCTGAACTCTGCCCTGACCTTTGAAACGCTGGTGGAAGGTACTGCCAACCGCATGGCACGCTCGGCGGCCATGCACGTGGCGGCTTCGCCCGGACACCTGTACAACCCACTGTTTATCTACGGGGGTGTGGGTCTGGGTAAAACCCACCTGGTACATGCTGTGGGCAACAAGCTGCTGGAAGACCGTCCGGATGCCAAGGTTCTCTACATCCACGCTGAACAATTTGTCTCGGATGTGGTCAAGGCTTACCAGCGCCGCACCTTTGATGAGTTCAAGGAGCGCTATCACTCGCTCGATCTTTTGTTGATCGACGACGTACAGTTTTTCGCCAACAAAGACCGTACGCAGGAAGAGTTCTTTAACGCGTTCGAAGCTCTGCTGGCCAAGAAGAGCCACATCGTGATGACATCAGACACCTACCCCAAGGGTCTGACCAATATCCACGAACGCCTGGTTTCGCGTTTTGACTCGGGCCTGACCGTGGCCATTGAGCCACCCGAGCTGGAAATGCGCGTGGCGATTCTGATCAACAAGGCCCGCGCCGAAAACGCTGAGATGCCGGAAGAGGTCGCCTTCTTCGTGGCCAAGAACGTACGCTCCAACGTGCGTGAGCTGGAAGGCGCACTGCGCAAGATTCTTGCTTACTCGCGTTTCAACCAGAAAGAGATCTCCATCCAGCTGGCGCGTGAAGCGCTGCGCGATCTGCTGAGCATTCAGAACCGCCAGATCAGCGTGGAGAACATCCAGAAAACCGTGGCCGACTACTACAAGATCAAGGTGGCGGATATGTACAGCAAGAAGCGCCCCGCGTCGATTGCCCGTCCGCGCCAGATCGCCATGTACCTGGCCAAGGAACTGACCCAGAAGAGCCTGCCCGAAATTGGCGAGCTGTTCGGTGGTCGCGACCACACCACAGTGCTGCACGCGGTGCGCAAGATTGCCGCCGAGCGACAGCAACAGACCGAGCTGAACCAGCAATTGCATGTGCTGGAGCAAACGCTCAAAGGCTGATGGAATTACCCTCGTCCAGCCCGGGCCTACCGGGCAAAATGAGGGGGTTTTGAGTGGCAAGAGGGGGCGCTAAAGTGACGCCGCTGCTCAATCCCAAGACACCCGCATCCTGAAAACTCAGAGGTTGACATGATCGTCCTGAAAGCCACACAAGACAAAGTTCTCGCGGTCCTGCAATCGGTGTCCGGCATTGTTGAACGCCGCCACACCCTGCCCATCCTGGCGAACGTGCTGATCAAAAAGACCGGCAACGCCATGCAATTTACCACCAGCGATCTGGAAATCCAGATTCGCACCACCGCAGAACTCGGTGGCGACACGGGTGACTTCGCGACCACCATCGGCGCGCGCAAGCTCATCGACATTCTCAAGACCATGCCCGGCGACCAGACCGTGGCCCTGGAGTCGCAGCAGTCCAAGATGATTTTGAAGGGCGGCAAGAGCCGCTTCACGCTGCAGACCCTGCCCGCTGAAGACTTTCCGCTGGTGCAGGAAGCGGCCAACTTTGGCCCTGCCTTCAGCGTGCCCCAGAAGGTACTCAAGGACCTGATGGGCCAGGTCTCGTTTGCCATGGCGGTGCAGGACATTCGCTACTACCTCAACGGCATTCTGTTCGTGGCCGAAGGCAATACGCTGAGCCTGGTGGCCACCGATGGTCACCGCCTGGCCTGGGCCAGCGCCGAGCTGGACGTGGACGTGGGCGAGAAGCAGGAAGTCATCCTGCCCCGCAAGACCGTGCTGGAGCTGCAGCGCCTGCTGAGTGACGTGGGTGGCGAGAACTCGCCCCGCATCGAAATGCAGTTTGCGAACAACCAGGCCAAGTTCACCTTTGGCGGCATGGAGTTCGTGACCAAGCTGGTCGAGGGCAAGTTCCCTGACTACAACCGCGTGATTCCACGCAACCACCAGAACAGCGTCACCCTGGGCCGCGCACCGCTGCTGGCTTCGCTGCAGCGCACGGCCATCATGACCAGCGACAAGTTCAAGGGCGTGCGCCTGACGATTGAGCCTGGCACGCTGCGTGTGGCATCCAACAACGCCGACCAGGAAGAGGCGGTGGACGAACTCGATATCGACTACGGCAGCGACGCCATCGACATCGGCTTCAACGTCACCTACCTGCTGGACGTGCTGTCCAATATGTCGCAGGACATGGTCAAGATCGACCTGCAGGACAGCAACAGCTCCGCGCTGATCACCATCCCCGGCAACGACAACTTCAAGTACGTTGTCATGCCCATGCGCATTTGATGCGTCACCGGATCAGGCGTGATAGTCTGATCACTTCTCAAAAAAAGTAGCTGCTGGCGCTTGCCAGCGCTTCTTTTTGAAACGATTTATTGGTATTTCCCAGGCAAACCAAGCGCAAACAGCTCTTGAGTTTGTAGCAGTAAGGCAACTTCATGACCGACGAGAACAAGCCAGAAAACCAGACCACAGCACCCGCAGCGCCCGCTGACACCGGCTACGGCGAAGGTGCCATCCAGATCCTGGAAGGCCTGGAGGCCGTGCGCAAGCGCCCCGGCATGTACATCGGCGACACCTCCGATGGCACGGGCCTGCACCACCTGGTGTTCGAAGTGGTGGACAACTCCATCGACGAAGCACTGGCAGGCCACTGCGATGACATCCTGGTGACCATCCATGCCGATGGCTCGCTGTCCGTCATCGACAACGGCCGCGGCATTCCCACCGGCGTGAAGATGGACGACAAGCACGAGCCCAAGCGCTCGGCCGCAGAAATCGCCCTGACCGAACTGCACGCGGGCGGCAAGTTCAACCAGAACAGCTACAAGGTCTCCGGCGGTCTGCACGGCGTGGGCGTGTCCTGCGTGAACGCGCTGTCCGTGTGGCTCAAGCTCACCGTGCGCCGCGACGGCAAGGTGCATGAGATCGACTTCTCGCGCGGCTTTGTACAAAACCGCCTGATCGAAGTAGTGGACGGCGTTGAAACCTCGCCCATGCGCATCGTGGGCGAGACCGACAAGCGCGGCACCAAGGTGCACTTCCTGCCTGACCAGGAAATCTTCAAGGAGAACTTTGAGTTCCGCTACGAAGTGCTGGCCAAGCGTCTGCGTGAACTGTCCTTCCTGAACAACGGCGTGCGCATTCGCCTCAAGGACGAGCGCGACGGCAAGGAAGACGACTTCTCCGGCGCCGGTGGCGTCAAGGGCTTTGTGGACTTCATCAACACCAACAAGAAGGTGTTGCACCCCACAGCCTTCTACGCCACAGGTTCGCGCCCAGCCGACACCTACGGCGGCATTCCCGGCACCGAAATCGGTGTGGAAGTGGCCATGCAGTGGAACGATGGCTACAACGAGCAAGTCCTGTGCTTTACCAACAACATCCCGCAGCGTGACGGTGGTACCCACCTGACCGGCCTGCGCGCGGCCATGACCCGCGTGATCGGCAAGTACATTGCCGACAATGAACTGGCCAAGAAGGCCAAGGTCGAAGTCTCTGGCGACGACATGCGTGAAGGCCTGTGCGCGGTGCTGAGCGTGAAGGTGCCTGAACCCAAATTCTCCAGCCAGACCAAGGACAAGCTGGTCAGCTCCGAAGTGCGTGCGCCGGTGGAAGACATCGTCGCCAAGACACTGACCGAGTACCTGGAAGAAAACCCCAACGACGCGAAGATTCTGTGCGGCAAGATCATTGAAGCTGCCCGCGCCCGTGAAGCTGCGCGCAAGGCCCGTGAAATGACCCGCCGCAAGGGCGTGCTGGACGGCATGGGCCTGCCCGGCAAGCTGGCCGACTGCCAGGAAAAAGACCCCGCGCTGTGCGAAATCTACATCGTGGAGGGTGACTCCGCCGGTGGCTCCGCCAAGCAGGGCCGTGACCGCAAGTTCCAGGCCATCCTGCCCCTGCGCGGCAAGATCCTGAACGTGGAAAAAGCCCGCTACGAAAAGCTGCTGTCCAGCCAGGAAATCATCACCCTGATTACCGCTCTGGGCACCGGCATTGGCAAGGCCACGGCAGAGTCTGGCAAGAGCAACTCGGACGACTACAACCCCGACAAGCTGCGCTACCACCGCATCATCATCATGACCGACGCGGACGTGGACGGTGCCCACATCCGTACCCTGCTGCTGACCTTCTTCTACCGCCAGATGCCTGAGCTGGTCGAGCGTGGCCACATCTACATCGCCCAGCCACCGCTGTACAAAGTCAAGAACGGCAAGGAAGAGCTGTACCTGAAAGACGGCCCCGCGCTGAACAAGTACCTGCTCAAGATCGCGCTGAATAACGCATCCGTCACCACCGGCGGCGCTGCGCCTCGCACCATCGAAGGCGAAGAGCTGGCCAAGCTGGCCGACATGCACCTGGCCGCAGAAATGGTCATTGAGCGCCTGTCGCACTTCCTGGACACCGAAGCCCTGCGCGCCATTGCCGATGGCGTGAAGATCAAGCTCGACACGCTGGAAGACGCCCAGGCCTGCGCCCCCGTGCTGGAAGCCAAGCTGCGCGAACTGACCACCACCGGCGTGCCTGCTGCCGTGACTGCGGAACTCGACCCACACACCGAGAACCCCATCCTGCGCATCAGCCGCCACCACCACGGCAACATCAAGAGCTCCATCCTCACGCAGGACTTTGTGCGCAGCCAGGACTACGCCGCCCTGTCTGCCGAGGCGGACAGCTTTGCCGGTCTGCTGGCCGAAGGCGCCAAGGTCACACGCGGTGAAGGCGAAAAGGCCAAGACCGAAAAGGTCAGCGACTTCCGCCAGGCCATGCGCTGGCTGATCGCCGAAGCCGAGCGCACCACCGCACGCCAGCGCTACAAGGGTCTGGGTGAAATGAACCCCGAGCAGCTGTGGGAAACCACCATGGACCCCAATGTGCGCAGCCTGCTGCAGGTCAAGATCAACGACGCCATCGAAGCCGACCGCGTGTTCACCATGCTGATGGGCGACGAAGTGGAGCCACGCCGCAACTTCATTGAAGACAACGCGCTGCGTGCTGGCAATATTGACGTCTAATTTTTAAAAAATTAGAGCTATCAGCGCAAGCTGCATAAGGCTTGAAGCCCTAAAAGGCTTCAAGCCTTTTTTGTTTTTTAACCCGCCCCCGCGACACCATGAATTTCAGTCAGTCTGTGACTGAAACAAGGCTGTATGTAACAACCAGATATAATTGTTAATATTTGCAACAATAACAGACTTTCGACGCCATCTTCCTGCACGGCTAGATGTGGCGGATGCTTAGGACGACGCTTTTATGTTTACTTGGAAAGGCGCTTTGAATGCAGCGCTCTTGAGTGGTTGCGCAATCTTGGCGGGCTGCAAAACTGCTCCCATGCCAGTTGGCCAGCAATTTTGCGACGTCTGAGCAATACAAGCTTCGGTCAGCCAGCCACTGGAATACGGTGGCACAGGATGCGGTGACACAAACGCTGCAGAGCAAAGAGCTCCCCGCAGACGCCCCCGTCTATGTGCAAACCACAGACAACCCATCTACGTTTGAAGTCAACTTCCACGAGTTTTTGCTGACCCATTTGGTACGCCAAGGCTTCAACGTTCAAGCACAGCCCAATCCGTCTGATGTGGTGCTGGACTACCAGGTACAAAAAGTGGTGCACATGGGTGCACTGCCTACAGCAGAACCCGGCCGCCATACGATGCTGGGAGCTGGTATTTGGGCGCTGTATGGCCTGCGTGATCAGCATCTGGATGTGATCATGGCAATCCCCACACTTTTGGGCTTTGGCCGTGACTGGCAAGAAAGCCGTATTGCCAACGGCCCCACACACAGCGAAGTGGTCGTTACGACCTCCGCATTGCAGCACGGTGCATACATCGCACGCTACACCGACACGTATTACATCCAGGATGCAGACCTTGCCTTGTTTGGACCTGGGAGCAGCAACAACTTTGAAGCCCGAACCATGAAGGTGGTGAACCAATGAAGCGCTGGTTGAAGCTTTGCAGCGCAGTTGGCGTGGCTTTGTCCATGCAAGCATGTGCCTGGGTTCCGCCGATGCTGGACGGTACTGCAGGGTATGGCGACCCGCAGCGCAACCCTCTCATTGTCAGCAGTCAAAACGCAATTCACGCGCTCGCAGATGGCATGGCCAGGCATGAGCTGGGTGATGCTCCCGTACTGGTGGCGACGGTGGTGAACGTCAATCAGCTTTCCCGCTCTGCCCCTCTGGGCAGAACGCTGAGTGAGTTGTACGCCTCACAGCTGTCCAGGCTTGGCTTTAACGTGAAAGAATTGAAACTGCGTGGTGACGTGTTCATTCAGGAAGGTACCGGCGAGTTGCTGCTGTCGCGCGAAATACGCAACATTGCCGACACGCACAAGGCCAGTGCCGTCCTGGTTGGTACATATGCACAGGCCCGACAAAACGTCTACATCAGCATCAAGCTGGTCCGCACAGGAGACAGCCGCATTGTCCGCAGCTACGACTATGCGCTTCCGTATGAGGCAGATATTCAAAAGCTGCTGGTGGGCAACTGAACGGGCTTGAGCGCTGCCCGCTCAGTCCATACAGGACGGCAGATGCAGAGGCCATAGCACCACCAAAAACAAAGCCTCTCAGGCGCAACACCTGAGAGGCTTTTTATGTATGAATCCGTACGGAATCAGGCCTTAGAACGGGATGTCGTCATCCATGTCGTCAAAGCCAGATGCTGCACGCTGGGGAGGAGGTGCCATGGGCGCTGGTGCGGCGGCAGGGGCCTGCTGCTGGGGTGCTGCAGGGCGGGGAGCAGGCGCTGCGGGGCGGCGGGGTGCAGGTGCTGCATAACCGCCGTTGTCGCCATAGCCTGCGTCATCGCCATAGCCCTGGTTCTGGCCGCCCATGCCGCCACCCTGGCGGCCGCCGAGCATCTGCATGCTGTCGGCGCGGATTTCGGTGCTGTAGCGCTCGATGCCTTGCTGGTCCGTCCACTTGCGGGTACGCAGGCTGCCTTCTACGTAGACCTGACTGCCCTTGCGCAGGTACTGGCCCACGATTTCAGCCAGACGGCCGTTGAACACCACGCGGTGCCACTCGGTGGCTTCCTTGTTTTCGCCGGTGTTCTTGTCGCGCCAGCGGTCGGTCGTGGCGATGGTGACGTTGGCAACCTGATCTCCGCTGGGGAAGGTGCGCATTTCGGGGTCGCGCCCCAGGTTGCCGACGAGAATGACTTTGTTGACAGATGCCATGGTGAATACCTTTGGTTCAGTGGTAGCACGGGCGTTGATGGGGGAGTTCCCGTGCCAGATAGTGATTGCAGCACCCCCCGGAATGACTGCAGGAGCGCAGCTTAGCGCATGTTGTGAGTGCCTGCACGCCCGTAGCTTCCCTTGGGGAAAAGAAGTTGCCCAACGGCTACGGATATTCAAAAAACATAGCTTCTTGCGCTCGTAAAACAAGGGGTTCAGAGCCATTCAAGCCTGAACCCCTTGTCAATATTGCGCCGCAAGCTATTTATTTTTTAGCGTCATAGCGCCCTATGGGTTGGAGCGGCCAGGTGATGATGAGCCACAGCAGCATCAGCGCCGTGGTAGCGGCAAACAGCACAGGCGCACCGCCCAGCTTGGCCAGCACACCGCCCAGAAAACCACCGGCAAACAGGCCCAGCGACTGCAGCGTGTTGTAGGCCCCCAGTGCTGCACCGCGCAGATGGGCGGGCGCCATGCGCGAGACCAGACTGGGCTGCGTGGCCTCCAGCGCGTTAAAGCCAACAAAGAACACAAACATCAGCACCCCCATGACAGCCAGCGAGGGGGCTGCGGCTGCCTCGGCCATCACGCCCAGCACTGCCTGCACGACCAGCACCAGGGCGATGGAGCCCAGCAGCGCGGCACGCAGGCGGCCACGGCGCTCCATGGCAAACAAGGCCCCCATGGCGACGAAGGACAGCACCACGGCAGGCAGATAGAGCTTCCAGTGCACATCCTTGGCCAGACCAGCCGCCACCAGCATGGCGGGCACGGCCACCCACATGGACATCTGCACGGTGTGGAGGATGAAGACACCGGCGTTCAGGCGCAGCAGATCGCCATGGCCCAGCAGCTCGCGAGCGCTGCCACGCGGGGCCTCTGCGTGGTGTTCAGGCTCCGCAGGCACGACCCACAGCACCACGGCAATGCCAGCCAGTGCCAGCGCAAAGGTCAGGCCAAAAATGCCAGACAAACCACCCCAGGCCGCCAGCACGGGGCTGAGCACCAGGGCCAGCGCAAACATCAGGCCGATGGAGCCGCCCACCATGGCCATGGCCTTGGTGCGTACGCTGTCGCGGGTCATATCGGCCATCAGCGCCGTCACCGCCGCCGACACGGCACCTGCACCCTGCAGGGCGCGGCCCAGCATCAGCCCGGTGAGCGAGTCCGCCAGTGCAGCCACCAGACTGCCCAGTGCAAACACGGCCAGCCCGGCCACGATGATGCGTTTGCGCCCCCAGCGGTCAGAGGCCAGGCCCAGCGGCAGCTGGAACACGGCCTGCGTCAGCCCATACAGGCCCATGGCAAAGCCCACCATGGCGGGGTTGTCACCACCGGGGTATTTGGCGGCTTCCAGCGCAAACACGGGCAGCACCAGAAACAGGCCCAGCATGCGCAGCGCAAAAATCAGGGCCAGGCTGGCGCTGGAGCGGCGCTCCTGCGCGGTCATCTTGCCCGCAACGGCGGCTGGGGCATCAGGGGAGGAAGAAGCAAACTGAGACTGGGACACGCGACAAAACCAGGGTTGGGCGGCATAAAAAACCGCTGTGCTCAGCGGCGCAGGCCTTGGCTAGCAAGACTCAGGCAGTGCGAAAAATACGCGCTGCGCAAATCCTTATTGTCTGCGATTCGTACCAAGCCTGCTACACGCGCGCAGGTGCAAATCTCTATGATGGCTGGTTTACCTTTGCCACGACTGCACCGCTGTGACTGACGCTTTGACACCAAAATTGCCTGAGGACGCCGGCCGCTATCTGGGCCATGCCATGGGCCACACCCACATCAGCATCCGCGGTGCGCGTACGCACAACCTCAAGAACATTGATCTGGACATCCCGCGCAACCAGCTGGTGGTGGTGACGGGGCTGTCCGGCTCGGGCAAGTCCAGCCTGGCGTTTGACACCCTGTACGCCGAGGGTCAGCGCCGCTATGTGGAAAGCCTCTCGGCCTATGCGCGGCAGTTTCTGGGGCAGCTCGACAAACCCGATGTGGATTTGATCGAAGGCCTGTCGCCCGCCATTGCGATTGAGCAAAAGGCCGCCAGCCACAACCCGCGCTCCACGGTGGGTACGGTCACAGAAATCAACGACTACCTGCGCCTGCTGTTTGCGCGCGCAGGCACGCCCTACTGCCACGAGCACGGTCTGCCCCTGCAGGCCCAGACCATCAGCCAGATGGTCGATGCCATGCTTGCCTTGCCCGAGGGCACCAAGCTCATGCTGCTGGCCCCCATGGCACGCAGCCGCAAGGGCGACTTTGCCGAGCTGTTTGTGCAGATGCAGGCCCAGGGCTATATCCGCTTTCGCATTGATGGCAAGGTGGTGGAGGCGGCCGATCTGCAGCCGCTGGACAAGAACAGCAAGCACGATGTGGACGTGGTGATTGACCGCATCAAGGTGCGTGCCGATCTGCAGCAGCGCCTGGCCGAGAGCATTGAGGCCGCACTGCGCATTGGTGGTGATGCCTCCAGCGGCCGCGTGCTGGCAGTGGACATGGATTCTGGCCAGGAGCACATCTTCAGCAGCCGCTTTGCCTGCCCACTGTGCACCTACTCGCTGGAAGAGCTGGAGCCACGCCTGTTCTCCTTCAACTCGCCCATGGGGGCCTGCCCCACCTGTGATGGTCTGGGCCTGAGCGAAGACTTTGACCCGGACAAGGTCGTGCCCTTCCCGTCTGTGAGCGTGGCCAATGGCGCCATCCACGGCTGGGACAGCCGCAACCCCACCTACTTCAGCCTGCTGCAAAGCATTGCCCACCATTACGGGCAGGATGTGAACGCTGCTTTTGAAGCCTGGCCCGCCGATGTGCAGAAAGTAGTGCTTTGGGGCTCCGGCGAGGAAAAAATTCCGTTTGCCTACGACAGCGATGGCAAGACCACCGTGGTCGAGCATGTGTTTGAAGGCGTCATCCCCAACATGATGCGCCGCCTGCGCGAGACCGATTCGCAGATCGTGCGCGACGACCTGTCACGCCTGCGCAGCATACGCACCTGCCCCGACTGCCAGGGCACGCGCCTGCGCCGCGAAGCGCGCTTTGTGCGTGTGGGTGATGGCGACCAGGCCCGCGCCATCTATGAGGTCAACCGCGCCACGCTGACCGAAGCCCACCAGTGGTTCAGCAGCCTGCAGCTGCAGGGCAGCAAGGCCGACATTGCCGAGAAAGTGGTGCGCGAGATTGCTGCACGCCTGCGCTTCTTGCTGGACGTGGGCCTGAGCTATCTGAGCCTGGACCGCAGTGCTGACACGCTCTCAGGCGGCGAAGCCCAGCGCATTCGCCTGGCCAGCCAGATTGGCAGCGGCCTGACGGGCGTGATGTATGTGCTGGACGAACCCAGCATTGGCCTGCACCAGCGCGACAACGACCGCCTGATTGCCACGCTGGAGCACCTGCGGGACATTGGCAACAGCGTCATCGTGGTCGAGCACGACGAAGACATGATGCGTGCGGCCGACCACATCATCGATATGGGGCCGGGCGCTGGCGTGCATGGCGGCCAGGTCATGGCCCAGGGCACGTTCGAGCAGGTCAAGGCCAACCCGCACTCGCCCACCGGCCAGTATCTGAGCGGCACCAAGGCCATTGCCGTGCCGCGCCAGCGCACGCCGTGGATACCAGTCAAGCAGGACGATGCCGCCGCACAGCCTGCCAACGGCTTTCCCAGCATTCGCGGCAGCGAGGCCGCCAGCCAGCACCACGCCCTGCAGGCCCTGCGCGTAGTGGGGGCCAGCGGCCACAACCTGCGTGATGTGACCGTGGACTTTCCCGTGGGACTGTTCACCTGCGTGACGGGGGTGTCTGGCTCGGGTAAATCCACCCTGGTCAATGACACCCTGTATGCCGAGGTCGCGCGCCAGCTGCACCGTGCAGGCACGGAGCCTGCACCCCACCAGGCACTGGAAGGGCTGGAGTATTTCGACAAGGTCATCAATGTGGACCAGTCGCCCATTGGCCGCACACCGCGCAGCAACCCGGCCACCTACACCGGGCTGTTTACACCGATTCGCGATCTGTTTGCCGAAACCAATACGGCGCGGGAGCGCGGCTACGGCCCCGGGCGCTTCAGCTTCAACGTCTCCGGTGGGCGCTGCGAGGCCTGTCAGGGCGATGGCCTGATCAAGGTGGAAATGCACTTTCTGCCGGACGTGTATGTGCCCTGCGACATCTGCCACGGCAAGCGCTACAACCGCGAGACGCTGCAGGTGCAGTGGAAGGGCAGGAATATTGCCGATGTGCTGGAGATGACGGTGGAAGACGCCCACGCCTTCTTCAAGGACGTGCCCAGCATCCACCGCAAGCTGCAGACGCTGATGGACGTGGGCCTGGGCTATATCCGCCTGGGCCAGAGCGCGACCACGCTCTCAGGCGGCGAGGCGCAGCGCGTCAAGCTCGCACAGGAGCTGTCCAAGCGCGACACGGGCCGCACGCTCTACATCCTCGATGAGCCCACCACCGGCCTGCACTTTGCCGATGTGCAGCTGCTGCTCAAAGTGCTGCACCAGCTGCGCGATGCGGGCAACACCATCGTGGTGATTGAGCACAACCTGGACGTGATCAAGACTGCCGACTGGGTCATCGACATGGGCCCCGAAGGCGGTGCAGGCGGCGGCCAGGTGGTTGCCGTGGGCACACCCGAGCAGGTGGCGGCCCACCCTGAAAGCCATACGGGACGCTATCTGCAGGCGTATCTGCAGCCACGGTAAAACGCCCTGCCACTTCTGTTTTAGTAGCTTTTTGCGCTTGAATAAAAAGGGTTTCAGATAGTTTTCTATCTGAAACCCTTTGTTTTTCTGCACTGACCGCTTCTGTTTTTATCTTCTCCGCAACAAAGCCCGGCGCAGCATGCGTGCCGCGCGGTCGCGAATCTGGAAGGGGCTGTGGCTGTCTGCAGGGCGGTACTTGGCATGGGTGCAGGCCGTGAGAAAGTCGCCCAGCAGCACACTGCTGTCGATGATGGGGCTGTCCGGGTTGTGGAATTCCGGGTGCCACTGCGTGGCCGCGATATAGCTCTTGCCTGGTTCATGGCGGCAGATGGCTTCGGGAATATGGTCGGGAATGCTCCAGGCCTCTACCACAAAGCCCGGTGCTACCTGCTTGATGCCCTGGTGGTGAATGCTGTTCACCCGCGCCACGTAGGTGTTGGGGTAGAGCTGCGCCAGGCGCGAGCCGGGCACGATGTGGATGTCATGCTGGTGGCGGTCATAGGCATCGGCATTGCGGTGCACCTGCGCACCGGGCACCTGGGTCAGGATATCCTGGTAGAGCGTGCCGCCAAAGGCCACGTTGATGAGTTGCAGCCCGCGGCACACGCCAAAGATGGGCTTTCCCGCCTGGCTGAAGGCCTCGACCACGGCCAGGTCGTACAGATCGCGCACGCGGTCGCCCAGCCATTCCGGGCGCAGCGGCTCCTCGCCATAGCTGCCGGGCCCCCTGTCTTCCACCCCGTGCATGACCACACCGTCCAGCCAGTCTGCATAGTGGGCCAGCGTGACGTCGCCCTTGGCAGTTTCGCCCATGGGGCAGGGAATCATGACCACCATGGCGCCACTGGACATGATCCAGTGCGCGATGGACTGCTCCACGTATTGCAGGGTCTTGCCCGTAAACAGCGGGCGGCTGGGGTCTGCATGCGAAAAACAGGCGGACAGACCGATCTTGAGGCGGCGAGCGGCGGGCAGGGGCAAGGGGAGGGGGGGGGGGGGGGAGGATGTTTATCTTTTTCATAAATGAAAATAGGAGAGCCTGAGTTTCAGGCTCTCCTACATCGGCGTTAGCAACGCGTTTGAAATCTAAAGCAACGTGCGATTCCAAGCAATCAATTACTTGAACTTGCGCTTGCGGGCTGCTTCGGACTTCTTCTTGCGCTTAACAGACGGCTTCTCGTAAGCCTCGCGCTTACGAACCTCTGCGAGCACACCGCTGCGAGCAGTGCTGCGCTTGAAGCGACGCAGTGCGCTTTCCAGCGACTCGCCCTCTTTAACACGAATTTCCGACATCTTATTCCCTCCCTTGGACCGTGAGGCAGGAATTTCGTTGTTACATGGTAACTAACAGTAGACAGTATAGCGCATTTTATCCGGTTCGTCAACCTTTTTTTGAAAGTTTTTGCTCAAAACTTTTGAAAGATTTTTGAACAGACGCTCCCGGGTGTTTCCTGCGCTAAATCCGCCTCTGCGGGTGATGATATGTTCGCGCTTATTCAGCGGAGCAGCATTTCTCAGCCCTTGGCAGCCAGATTGACCAGACGGCCCTTGACGTAGATCTCCTTGACCAGCTGCTTGCCTTCCAGCGCGGCAGCCACAGCGGGGTCTGCCTTGGCGGTGGCGATGGCGTCAA
>ERZ791624.759-NODE-759-length-19781-cov-1.865507_pt1 | contig 19781 bp, 18 predicted proteins | sample MGYA00510058_ERZ791624 | MGnify/ENA primary metagenome ERZ791624 (study PRJEB30046, sample SAMN00715158) | human gut metagenome | study: EMG produced TPA metagenomics assembly of the A metagenome-wide association study of gut microbiota in type 2... | reverse complement strand
ATTCACTGTAAATATATGGAAGCAACCGATAACGAACACCTATAATATGTCTGAAATCTTCAATCTGCTCAAACTGATAGCACTCCTGCTCTCTTGTGCCAAGGCATGCATGATTACGCATCAGCGGTGTAAATACACCAAGTGCAAGCCATCTGAGCAAAAGATCTCTGGTCGTATTACAGCCAAATCCGCCCAGATCTGCTCCTGTATATAAGAAGCCACACATATTTAATGATGGAAGCATTTTCAGATTCAATGGATATGGGACCACCAGGATTTATTATCTCCGGTCCAGATCCCGCCATAACGATGCATTCCGATATAAGATGATCTGGAAAACAACAGGCATCTTTTCTCCGGACAGATCTCTCGAAGTGCTTCACCTGCTGCCCGTGTCATATTATAACCGAAAAGGTTATGTACCTGATCATGACGCACCATCTTTCCGTTCATATTATGATACATCGAAGCATAGTCTTTGGCATTATTAGCCAGATCTGCTACCATATCCCGGATTTCCCAGACATCATCCACGGATTCTTCTTCATCAATAAATTCCCGCATTGCCTCTTTCACTTCACAAACGCCTTCCGGTGTATAAAAAATTGCCGGTTCGTTCATATCATTCCAGAAGCCTTCAATCCCTGCATCTGTAAGAAGCTTATATTTCCCGCCAAACCATTTTCTCGCTTCCGGATTCAATACATCCGGAAAATGTGTATATCCCGGCCATACAGCTGCAACAAAATCACTTCCGTCCTCTCTTTTACAGAAATAATTGTTTGCTACGCCTTCTTCATACACATCATATCCTTCTTCGATCTTCACTCCCGCATCAATAATCGGGATCAAGCGTATATTTTCTTTTTTCAACTCTTCTACATATTCAGAAAAATCACCAAATGCTTCATTTATCGTAAAGTCTTTATAATGATCCATATAATCGATATCCATGTATACCATATCGATCGGAATATGATTCTCCCTGTATTTCTTCACAACATAAGCAAAATCTTCCGGTGTCTTATAGCCCCAACGGCTCTGTCCAAAACCAAAAGCAAACTTTGGAGCAATATAACTTTTTCCTATCATTTGTCTGAATTGTTTTACAATATCATATATACTTTCGCCTGTGATCACATAGAGATCCAAATCTGCTTTATCGCAGAAAATATGAAGTTCGTCCATCTTAGTATATCCGATATCAAATACCAGCGAAGACGGATAATCTATGTACAATCCAAATGTTCTCTCGCCGGATATAACAACAAAATTATGAGATGCATATAAAGAATAAACATCCTCATGATGATTCGGAATATCTGTATTATTGCTTATATATTTATATCCTCTTTTGTTGATTCCACGATTTGCTTCACCAAGTCCATATACTGCATCCTCTGCTTTCATATCATAAAGAAATGAAAAGCCATCATCCAGATTTACTGTTCCAACTTCAGGCATACCTTCCGATGCCTCAAATGACGCAACAACCGATTCTGTAAAAAACGGATTACCATATGTGTATTTTTTTATCATTCTCATTTCCTCTTTTCCTTTTTATTTGGTATATAATTTATTATACCTGATAATGTTATTATATTATCTGTCCATCCGTTTTTCTTACATTATTTTTATAAATTTGTTGCACAATATTGACTTATTCAATAATACACATATTTGGTGATACCATAGATCACATCCGATGCACCCAGCTTTACTCCTGTGTATCATTAATTTCTTTCCCTCGTCATCTTATAACATAGAATGGCAGGTAATCCGTTATAGACCACCTGCCATCCCGTGTTATTCACTTTTTTCCCAAAAATCAACCGGTTCGAAATCCAGCAGTTTTGCAAGGAAACCACATTCCTCCAGATCCTTCTGAATATTATCCAGGATATCTTCTGAATCGGCCTGCACCGTATGATAATGGTAATTGTCGGTTATCTTAAGAAGCGGCGATGATTTTCCACTGCTCAAAGTCTTTACATATTCATAAATATCTTTTCTGGTTTTTATGTTCATCGGAGCTTTTACAACTCCATAAATCTTATGATATACAAATACATCCAGAATCCTGCCACCATTATCTACGATGATCTGTAATTCTTTCTCTATCTCTTCCGCAGTATGACGCACCTTGAATATTCGTTCGCATTTTCCCGGCTTTAATAACACATATCCCCGGTTTGTTGAAACAATATTATTGTCAGCCGCACGAAGCAGGGCAATATCCTGTACGATCACCTGTCTGCTCACACTGAGTCGCTTCGCCATCTCCGCCCCCGCGATCGGCTCTTTACTCTTCGCAAGCATCGACAACAGTTTTTCCCGTCTTTCAACTCCTGTCATGTTCTTCCTCCCAATCTTATCATCCATTAACCCATTCTATTTCTCATGTAAACCTTCCCTGCACCCAAAGGCACCAGAAATTTTGTTACAATATTCAGTTAGATTCTATGAAGATTTTTCAGAGAAATATCCATGATCGGAGCGGAATGTGTCAGCGCTCCACTTGATATATAATCAACACCAAGGTTCTTCAAGTGCTCGATATTTTCTGCTGTTACATTACCTGATACCTCGATCTCTGCCTTGCCATCAATGATGCCGATCGCTTCTTTTAACATTTCATCTGACATATTATCCAGCATGATAATATCCGCTCCGGCTTCAACAGCCTCCTTTACCATATCCAGATTCTCAACCTCGACTTCGATCTTTCTGACAAACGGTGCATATTCCTTTGCCATACGGATTGCCTCTTTCACTCCGCCTGCTGCACCTATATGATTATCCTTCAGAAGGACTCCGTCCGAAAGATTATATCTGTGATTATGCCCACCACCGACACGAACCGCATATTTTTCAAAAATACGATTATTAGGGGTCGTCTTTCTGGTGTCAAGCAACTGGATTTTGCTTCCTGCAAGAAGTCCTGCAACCTTATGTGTGTACGTAGCAATACCGCTCATCCTCTGCAGATAATTCAGTGCTGTCCGTTCTCCCGATAACAATACACGGATATCCCCGGTTACAACTCCCATCAACTGTCCTGCCTTTACCTCATCGCCATCCTTGCAGTAGAGTTCTGTCACGGTTGTATCATCTAATAATTCAAATACTCTCTTAAACACCTGTAAACCACAGATGATTCCATCCTGCTTGCAGATTAACTCTACCTTTCCCATGCATGCCTCCGGCATAACGGAATTTGTTGATACATCCTCACTTGTAATATCTTCTTTTAATGCTCCAAGAATAAAAGGGTCTACATTTAATTTTAAAGTAATCTGATCGTACATAATATCCTCCTGAATGATTCTTCTGTATTTCCTATCCGGTACTTACCGGCCGTATTTTTTCTGCAAATGATCCGGCATTTGTCGGTCATGCCTTTTCTGTAAACGTTTCGTTTCTATGCACTGTGCTTCTGAGCTTCTTCGTTTTCCCTTGCGATCTCAGCCTTAAGCAGCGCCTTATATTCTGCTGCCAGCTTCTTCTTATCTGTATAATCGTCTTCCCTGTAAGAGATTTCTTCTATCTTTGTCCGGTCGAACTGCTCAGTCATTTCCTTTGCTGCCCGCTTGGCAAATACCAGACTCTCAAGAAGCGAATTGCTTGCCAGACGATTCTTGCCATGAACTCCGTTACATGCGGTCTCTCCGATCGCATATAACTGAGCCATCGATGTCTTACTGGACAAATCCACCTTGATACCGCCCATGAAATAATGCTGTGCCGGCACAACCGGTATGCATTCTGTATACACATCATATCCCATTTCTTTGCAATGCTCAACGATATTCGGGAAATGTTCCTCTAATTCTTTTCTATCAATCACAGTCATATCTTCCCAGACATAATCTGTCCCGTCCTTCTCCATTTGTTTGCGAATCTCGATCGTCAGCAGATCTCTCGGAAGAAGTTCATTTACAAACCGCTCATGATTCTTGTTATAGAGAAGCGCGCCCTCGCCACGAACTGACTCCGAGATCAGAAAACTCCTGTCCTCCGGCTCTTTGCTGTATAATGTTGTCGGATGGATCTGGACATAGTTCACATGCTCTGTCTCAATCCCATGCTTTAATGCGATTGCAACGGCATCTCCGGTCAGATGTCTGAAATTAGTCGAATGTCTGTAAATACCACCGATTCCTCCACAGGCAAGCATGGTATAGTTTGCCATGATCGGGAAGATCTTATCCTCCGCATCTCTTGCCACCACACCGTAACAGCAATTATCCTTACACAGGATATCCACCATGGTTACATGCTCGTAGATTGTCACATTCGGAAGCTTCTCTACATTGCGGAGCAGGGTACTCGTGATCTCTTTTCCTGTTACATCCTCATGGAAAATGATACGATGATGGCTATGTGCTCCTTCCTTTGTATAGCTAAGACTGCCATCCGGCTCCCGATGAAAGTCTGCCCCATACTTTACAAGGTCATTTACGATATCAACTGACGAACGTATCATCACCTCTACACTCTTTGGATCATTCTCATAATGCCCTGCCTTCATGGTATCTTCAAAATAACTGTCATAATCATCTTCTGATTTCAGCATACACATCCCCCCCTGTGCAAGGAAGGAATCACTGTGTTCTACGATATCCTTTGTTATGATCGTTATCTGTTTATCACCGGGGAGATTCAATGCTGCATATAAACCTGCGCATCCACTTCCCACAATTAAAATATCTGTCTTCATATTGTTTCTCCAACTATATTTATTCGTTTTTTCTTCTTGTATAAAAAAGCGTTGCCTTAGTATAACACGTTCTGTCACACATGACAATATAGTATTTTACACCACTTTACAGGTGTCTTGTCAGTAGATAAAAATGGAAGACAGCATTATTATTATGAAGTAAGCCTTTTTTAACGCCGGTTCTTAGTGAGTCGCCATAGGCGAGGAGCTTAGCACCGTTGCGTTAAAATAGAGTGCGAACGTCTTACGGAATAATAAGTAATGCTGTCTTTCATTTTTATCCAAACACCAATATCCGGAAATGGCTTGCTTCATAAAGTACATATACTCCAATGCCAAATCTCACTTCTCATTTTTAATCTAAACATTGATATCTTGATCTATTATTTCTCCCTTTTCCACAAAATTTCCACTAACAGTAAATGAATACTTTTCATATATCTTTTTAGATAAAAATAACCGAATTAGCTCTTTATAATTCAAAAAACTAATCCGGTTATTTTACTCACTTTGATTCAGCTCAAATTTTTGATTATTCAGCGTCTGCTACAGGCTCTGCTGCCGGTGCTTCTGCTGTCTCAGCAGGCTGCTCTGCCGGAGTCTCTTCCTCGTCGTCATCGTCATCATCGAAGAAGTCATCATCAAAATCATCGTCAAAATCATCATCAAAATCATCAAGAAAATCAGGTGTCAGGTATGAATATACTGCATATGCGATACCTGCGATTGCTGCTACAGCACCGATGATCGCAAGGATTACAAATACAACACCTTTTGCCTTTTCTTCTGTTGGTTCACTTTTTACTAAGATTACATCATTATTTTTCATTGTAAACTACCACCCTTTCATTTAGTTTCTGTATGCCGTCATTATAGCATACTCTTTTTTCTATTTCTATATTATCTTGGAATTATTATAATTTCTTTATTCTTCCAGGCGCTTTAATTTTGCAAAGGAAGCAAACATTTTTCTTGTACCGCCACGATCAAAGTCTACTGTCACTTCATAATCTCTGCCGCCCTTTACAAGCTGCGTTACAGTACCATTTCCAAATTTCATATGACGCACCCGATCACCTTCTCCATAGTCAAGAACCAGCTCCCGGTTCACGGTAAATTCTTTGCCAAATGATGGTTTGGTCGATGGTGTTATACTAATCGGCTCTTTCTTTGCCTTACTGTAACTGCTGTATGGATTCGATGAAGAATATCCGGAACCCGTCTGCGACGATCTTCCATGATATGAGCCTTTTCCATATCCAGACTGCCCGCTGCTACCATACCTATTTCCGGTATATCCGGTGTCTGCAAACTGCCGTTCTTCCATCCGTTTTACATGCCTTGTAATATCACCGGAATCCTGGAACAGCAGCGGCGGAATCTCTTTAATAAATCTGGAGATGTCATTGCAGTTTCTACTTCCATGCAGCATACGGTTTCTTGCACAGGACAGATATAGCTTCTTCATCGCTCTTGTAATTCCTACATAGCAAAGTCTGCGTTCTTCTTCCAGCGCATCTTCATCATCCGAATTGATCGCCATCGCACTTGGGAAGATTCGCTCTTCCATACCACATAAGAATACATATGGAAACTCCAGTCCCTTTGAACCATGGATCGTCATTAATTTGACCATATTATCATCATCAGACATTTTATCGGTCTCCGAAACCAGCGCGATATCCTCCAGAAAATCTGCCAGTGTCGCTTCCTCATAATCGGTTTCAAACTGAACCACACGGTTTCTTAACTCATCGATATTCTCAAGTCTCGCCATCGATTCATCCGTGTGCTCCGCGATCAGTTCATCTTCATATCCGGTATCCTCCAGAATACGGTCAAATAATGTACTGAGTGGTTCCTGCTCCTCTATTATCTCCCGGAATCCGTCGATCAATTCCACAAAGCCGGAAATTTTTGCAACCGAACGCTGTAATCCCGGAATCTGCTCTATGATCTGCATGGCTTCCATCAGTGTCATATCATTTGCAGCAGCAAATGCTGCCACCTTATCAACGGTAGCATCACCGATTCCACGCTTTGGTACATTGATGATTCGTCTAAGATAGGTATCATCCGTAGAGTTATTTACAACCTTCAGATATGCCATTACATCTTTAATTTCTTTTCGTTCATAGAAATTCTGACCACCGTAGACCCGATGCGGGATTCCTCGCATAACCAGCTTCTCACCAAGGATACGAGACTGTGCATTCGTACGATATAGCAAAGCAATGTCTTTATACTGTGCACCGTTCGCTGTCAGACGGATGATCTCATTTACGACGCGATCAGCCTCCATGTATTCATCCTCACTCTGATTAAATACAAGCTTCTCGCCATCTCCCTGATCTGTCCAGAGGGCTTTATCCTTTCTTCCTTCGTTATGCTTGATCACCGCATTTGCAGCCGCCAGAATATTCCCACAGGAACGATAATTCTGTTCCAGCTTCACAACCTTTGCATCCGGATATTCCTTTTCAAAATTCAGGATGTTCGTAATATTCGCACCACGGAATTTGTAGATTGACTGGTCATCATCGCCAACGACGCAAAGGTTTCTATATTTGGATGCAAGTTGCTTTACCATCAGAAACTGTATGTGGTTCGTATCCTGATACTCGTCCACCATGATATAACGGAATCTGTCCTGATATAATTCCAGTACATCCGGGTTATGTTCAAACAACTCAACCACCTTATAGATCAGATCATCAAAGTCAAATGCATTGAATTTACGGAGTCGCTTCATATACTCGGAATATACGGTTGCCGTCTGTGTCTTCACAAAATCTGTCGCATTCATCTTCGCATACTGATCCGGTGAAATATACCGTTCCTTTGCATTTGATATCTCTGCCATGAACATCTTCTCCGGATACTTCTTTGGATCGATCTTCAGTTCCTTCAGAATGTTCTTAACCGCAGATTTCTGGTCATCCGAATCATAGATATTAAAATTTGTTGCATAACCGAGCCTGTCTGAAAATCGTCGCAGAATCCGTACACATAACGAATGAAAGGTGCTGACCCATACTCGTTCAGCACCCTCTCCAACAATGTTATTTACTCTGTCTCTCATTTCGGCTGCGGCTTTATTTGTAAATGTTATCGCAAGGATATTATATGGATTCACTCCGATCTCATCCATCAGATACGCTACCCGGTGGGTGATCACTCTGGTCTTTCCCGATCCGGCACCTGCCAGTATCAGAAGCGGTCCATCGACATGTCTGCATGCCAGATCCTGCATGTCATTTAATCCAGCCATCGCTTTTGTACTCCTTTATATCAGCTTTGTTCCACAGTTACCACAGAACTTTGCTCCATTTGTAGGGGTTCCGCAGTTCGGGCAGAACTTAGGAGCCGTACCGTTTCCGGTTGGAGCTGCCTGCTGATTCATCTGTCCGTTCATGTTGTTCTGCAGATTACCGGTCATCTGATTTGCCATCATCATACCCATCTGCATTCCCATCATACCACTGGCAACATCTGCCATATTGGTTCCGCCTTTTCCATTGGAATTTGCAAGTGCATCTACCATCTTCACCTGCTGGAACCGGCCCATATCACCAAGCATCGTATACTCAGCAGCCTGATCTGCACGTTTTGATATATTCTCAGGATATGTAAATTCGCTGATTCTGAAATCTGTCATGGTCAGACCGATCTTGATCAGTTCCATATCCAGATCTTCTAAAATACCCTTTGCAATATCGGTGGCATTTGCCATCAGATTGAATACATCACCGCCGGTCTTTGTAATCCATTTGATCAACAGTCCATCTAAGATTCCCTTAATACGATCCCTGACATCATCCACTGTAAAGATTGCCTTTACTCCGGCGATTCTCTCGATCAATACATTGTAATCATCGATCTTGAATGAGAATTTACCATTTGATCGTACAGGAAGTCCGCCCGGAAGTCCCGGTGCCTGTAAACGGATCGGGGAACTGGTTCCCCAGTTACAGGTAAACTCTTTCGTATTGATGAACAGAACCTCTGCCCGAAGTCCTGAGTTGAAACCAAACTTAAATCCCTTTAATGTAGAAAGGAATGGAATGATATCCGAATCAATCGTATAACTTCCTGATTCTGTGAAGATACCTTCTACCGCACCGTTATACAGGAAGATCGCATCCTGTCCCGGTTTAATGATAAGTCTGGAATCTTTCTTTATCTCTCGATTTGTCCATTTCCAGAAGAGCAGGTCATCTCTGTATTCTTCCCACTCAACTACATTGGCAAACTGATTTGAAAATAATCCCATCTGTTTCCTCCTATGAAAGTCCCATCTTTGCCTTTAATGCTGCAAGTTCATCTGAAACTGCCGATGATGGTTCTGCATCGTATTTACTCATCAGATCATCTGTCTCATCCTTGCCGCTGGCATTTAATTCTGCCATTGCATTTGCCTTGTCAAGCATTGCATCAGCCTTTGCTTCCATTCTGTCAAATGCTGAGATCGTTCCGGCTGTATCCGTTACGCTTCCCATCATCTTATTCATCTTCTCCTGAGTCTTTGCAACCTGAACCTTAGCCTTGATCGCATCTTTTCTTGCATTCAGATCCATGATATCCTTTGTCAGCTTATCATGCATCTCTTTCATCTTAGCTGCATTTCCTGCTGCCATATCATAAGACTGCTGTAAAGAAGTTCTCTTGGTCGATAACTGATTCTTCTTCTCTAAGAACTTCATGGCATCTGCTTCGTTTCCTGCAAGAAGTGCCTTCTCTGCATAGCTCTGCATCTTGGCAATATCTGCATCACAGTCATCCAATGCACGTTTGCATCTGGTCTCATCTGCCATAACGGTTGCTGTCTCTGATTTTACGTTTCTAAGATCTTCCTGTAAGTCTCTGAGATACTGGTCGATCATCTTCTCCGGATCCTCTGCCTTATCAAGCATAGCGTTGATGTTTGCTGACATAATGTCTTTGAATCTTTTTAAAATCCCCATAAATAATTACCTCCTATATATATTTACACTTTATGGTTTCTTGTTTTTCATGCTCACAAACCCATAATATCATAACAGGCGTACGCTTCGCAACGCTTGAATCATGAATTAAATGTAAAGTATCACGCTTCTGTTCTTAAGCGGTTTTAAAGTTCATTGTCAAGGTTCTTATGGATGTTTCCACCGATCCTGAACTCCGGAATCTTCTTAGGAGCCCCTTCTGCTGCCTTTCCCGCAACCCCTGCATCCGTAATTGATTCCTCTAACGGCACAGGTGTCCGATCCTCAAATAATGACTTTTTCTTTTCTTCCTTTAATTCATCTGCAATCTCAAATGCTGAATCCACAACCTCATCGTGTAGAATATCATCATGAAGCTTCACCGGCTGTCTGGATGGTTTTACCTTGATCGGATCTTCCTTCTTATCTTCAAAGTCAAATTCCCACTGAACCATCTCATTTTCTTCTGCCTGCTTCTTCTGTTCTTCTTCCTCAAACCGGTTCTTCTCGTAATACAATTCATTTGCAAGAAGCTGGCTGATCTCTAAGATATCGGCATAACGTTCCTGCTTCTTCATATCCAGCAGTCCATCCATCAGCTCACGCTTATTCTGCTCGATGACATCAGATTTCTGTCTGAGAGAATCCAATACACGATCGGTTTCCTCACTGATCATATTATATGCCTGTCGTACCGATTCATTGATCTCCATAAGCATCTCATTCGTATAAATGATTGATGCCGCATAGATCTCATTTGCTGTCCGAAGTGCCATCTTATCTTTCTTATTCAGATCCTTTACCTGTCTCTGGACATAGAGTGGATTCGGCTTGCTCATACGAATCCGGCTTGCGGATTCTTCTGCCTCTACGATGATGTCCTCGGCTTCTTTATTCGCATCCTTTATGATCTTGCCACGCTTATCCGTAATCTCATGATACGCTTTTAATTCTATATCTATCGTCTTTTTCAGATCTTCTATCATTTCCAGCATTTCTTCTTTATTTACAAGAACCTTCCCTGCTGCAAATGGAACATTCTGTCCGTCCTCGATCAATACCTGCATCTTATCAAGCAGTTGTTTTGCTTTTCCTTTTTCCATGTCTATTACTTCCTCCAACTATGGCTTTATAGGATTTTATTTATAGATCCGGTTTCTTATCATCTCTTGGAATACCTAAGAAATCCTGGATCAGATGTCTGCTGAAAAGCCTTCCTTCTTCACTTTCAAAATACCGCTCCGGGTGCCACTGAAACGCAAGAATACTCATGGTTGGTGACACAAATGCCTCAACCGATCCATTTTCTTCATCTACAACCAACGGATAAAACATTGTTGAAAGGTTTTCCAGATATACACAATCACTGTGAAAATTATTTATCTTTATATATCGATCCGAATTACAGATTTTTGCCATATGGTCAACACCTCGCGGTCTTGGCACTACAAACGGTGCAGAATAAGATATCTTTCCTCCAAATAATGCATTCAGATGCTGCATGCCCCTGCATACTCCAATGATCGGTATCTCATTCTCCACACAGTACATAATGAGCCGTTCCTCCATCACATCCCGATGTGGTTGCAGCTCTGCCTTATGCGGTTCTACATAATATTTCGGGTGAAGCGTACCGCCACCCGTTACGATCAGTACGTCAATCGGATCTTCAAATAAGGCTTCAAAATCTCTGGTGAAATTTGACACCGGATGAAGTCTTATTCCCATGCTTTCATAAAATTCCGTATAGGCAGCTTCCAGAACATCCGTGGATTTTCCATACATATTCTGACCTTCGCGTTGTGTTATCAGTGCGTGAAGCATACGCCTATTCCTCCTTCAGTATCTTTCCATTTTTACAATCAAGTGTCAGTTTGTCAAGTCCTGTTACATAATTATAAATAACGTCGCCACATCCAATAGCCGCCGGAATATTGAATTCCGCACATCGGATTGCCATATGCGATGCGACACCACCATACTTCGTAATAAAGCCCCGGATTCCTTTTGCAAATATCCAGTCATATCCGGGATCTGCTTTCGGGATCACTACGATCTTATCTGCAACATCAACCGCTCCGGCATCCTCGCGCTTTGATTCCTCATCCTCCAATACGACAACTGCTCCGGCAACGATCTCCGAAGTGATGAAATTCGGTCTAGCCTCTACCATCTCGATATATTCTAACTGCTGCTTATTGCAGATCACATCCGGCAGAATCATATCGGAAGCATCTGTATATGCCCTACGGTTCTCTGCGATCACCTGTTCCCATATCCTTCGGATCTCCGTTTCTGGTTTATGATACACTGCAATTATATCATCTACTGTGAGATATGCCATATCTTCTTTTGAAAAATTCAACATTTCTCCAATATTGATCAGAATATCGATCGCCAGACTTAAGGATTTCGTAAATTCAAATTTAAAATATTCCCGTTCTTCCATGGAATCCTTTAAGAATTCCACAAATTTCTTTGCATCAACACCAAAGCCGATATCGGAAAGTGCCTGTTCTACCTTCTCCGGATCTAATGGCGTATGCTTTAACCGCTCAATTCTCTGTCTCTGCTTCTTTGCTGTCTCGCTTGCCTTGGAGCTGTCAAAATCCCGTTCCTCATATGTCTCACAGGTGATATCGTAAGTGCCGGAACGAAGATGCCCGTATTTCTCATCAAATGCAGCTCTGGTAATCCGCCCTTCTGCAAAATCCTGAAAATCCGAATCGTACTCCGATGCTACTGTGTAGATTGACATCATAAAGTCATCAATCTCACGGCTCGTAAAATATCCCTTTGCACTAAGCGACCTGCAAAGAGCCTTTGAGATAAATGCAAGTCTTGCCTGTCTTGCAAATTTCGGCGTTCCGTACTGTTTGATACTCTCGATCAATTCTATAAAATAACGGATGGAAGTATTCACATCCTTTGCTGCCATCAGCCAGTTATTCCTGATATTTTCCCGATGCACCTTCAGTCCGTTTAAGGAACGGATATCCTGCATCCGGTTCTGCCTGAAATTACAGATTGCACGATCCGTCAGACGAAACAGGCTATTTGACAAATCCTGAATCTCGCCTTTCGTGAATTCATATTCTAATAATTCCTGCAACCGATCCTCCGTTGTAAAATCATAATTGGAAAATACGATTTCAAATTCTATTTTATCATGTGCCGTTATATCCGATAATATCTTCCGGTCATAAAATGCCAAAAGTTTTTTCACCATGTCCTCATCTAAATCCGCAGGCATCAGACACAGAAATGACTTCCGCAATGATATATATGGTTTATTTCCGACCTTGTACATCAGATCTCCGTCTACCACACGATATCCGATCGTGGTAAGTCCCTGATTCCAGGCAGCCTTCGTTATGATCTCTCTGTAAAGGGAGAAATCAAGCGGATGCGGATTCACTCCTATGATCTCAGCCGGATTCCAGAATGCCATATCGGATAAAATTGCCTGTTTCTCATACAACAGATCACTGAGTTTTTGATACTGCTGTTTTGTCTTGTTTATCAATTCTCCAAATATACGATCATTCTTTGCTCTGTCTTCTTTGTAGTCAGACGGCTTTTGCAGTTTCTTAATACAGGCCGCAAGCGGACGCACCTGAAAGATCGTAACTGTCAGATCTGCTCCAACTGCAAATTCCACATCGAGTGGATACTCCGGAAAGATGTCTTCTAATTCCCTCATGGCTGTGATCAGAACACCCCAGCACTCCGGGAGAGATGAACTCTCTGCTGTCCTTGCAATATAGATTGTCTTTCCTCCGCTTCCACTGGTTACCGCATCGGTCGAATCTTCATCATATGAGATTGCATAATACAATCTTCCTGATTTGATCTCTCTGGAGAAGATAACTCCGCTGCTGATGATAGATTTCGTCTGCGTCTGGATCAACACCTGTTCATTCCTGATATCTGGTAGATCTTTTTTATAAGAATCAAATACTGTCTCAACCGCATGACATACAGCATCGCGATCATCAGCGTCGACATCCAATATACTGTCATAATGACCCGCATTTGATGTCTCGGAGGAATCTTCATTGGAACAGGAGCTTCGAACAACGATCGTCTGTCCTTTAAATTGCGACTGAATATCTGCAAGGATCTGTTTCCGGTTCTCCTCAAATATTTTTCCGGTTACGATCATAAGGTCTTCAATTCTCGATTTTGCTATTCTGTTTTTCAAATAATCTAATGTATCTGCTTTTGTCAAAACCATGAAAAAATCACCTTCTACAACAAAACTGCACCTTAGCAGACCATATCATCTATACTAAAGTGCAGTATATTTTTTCTCTTTCGAGACATTATTCATTTTGTGGGCTGTTCTGTCAGACCTTCGATTCTTCAAAATCCGCCCTCTGTCAATATTCATTACACAATGGATAAAACAGTTCTTATTGGATCGTTAATAGATCGTCAACTGATTTTCTTGGCGGCATCTCCGGTGCAAATACCGGATATCCCATTGCGATAACAGTGGCAACTGTCTGTCCTTCCGGCACACCTACGATCTCTCCAACTTTCTTATCATCAAATACTCCAAGGATAACCGTTCCGATTCCCTTCTCATGTGCTGCAAGACAGAATGTCTGGGCTGCGATACCGGCATCGAACATCTCCCAACCGGCACCCTTGCTTGTACTGAAGCTTCCATCCCTCTCATATCCACAGATACCGTTCTTCTGTGTTACAACCATCAACTGATGTGCTCTGGAAACTGTCTTCTCATTTAATGCGAATCCCATTACACCCTCTTCTGCGATCTTCTTGATCTTCTCCGGATCAGAAACACTGATGTAACGAATTGTCTGTGTATTCTTCCAGGATGGTGAATAGGATGCGAGTTCTACTAACTCACGGATCACTTCATCCGGAATGATATCCTCTTTGAATTTTCTTACCGATCTTCTTGTCTTAATACATTCTAATGCTTCCATATCTTGTCCTCCTGTATTTTTATAAATATCTTTTGTAACTTCTTACATATATCGCAAGTATAACTCACTCAATGTCTTCGAAAAATCATCTCATTATCTGTTACAGATCACTCACCTGCAAAATATGCATCTATACCATCTGCAATTCCTTTTGCAAGCAGATTCTGATAATCTGATGTTACAAGCTTCTGGTCTTCTTCTGAATTTGTCATATAACCGATCTCAACGATCGTAACCGGAACCTTACACCAGTTAATTCCACTCATAGAATCTGTCCCCAGACACCTTCGCTGTTTGCCCCTGTTGCTGCTGCCATTCCGCTTAATACATCGGCAGACAACCGTTTACAGGAATCATAGATATCTGCATTGTATGGATTATCCTTAGTCTGGCATACTGTCATAACACCGCTCGCATTTGTATCTGTAGAACCATTTGCATGGATTCTTATAAATGCATCTGCCTTATCACTGTTTGCAAGTTCTGCTCTTGCAGCGTTACTGATATCGACATCATTGGATGTACGGATCATCTTCACAGTATAGCCTCTTGCCTCTAATGCACTCTGAAGCTTTAACGCTACCTCAAGATTCAGTTCATATTCCTCTGTACCGGTTGTAACTCCTGTATTACCGGCTGAGACTTTTACTTTCTTATCTTCCGCACCGGGACCTACCGGCTCTGTATCCGTATTCGGCGTTGCCTGATGACCTGCATCAATACAAATCAGCTTGCCTTCGCCAACATTGCTTGTCTCCTGTGTTGATTCTTCTGTGCTGCTGTCATCACCACTGGATGCTGCTCCTTCTGCCTTTACAAATTCCGAATAAACATAATAGGTCTCACCCTTGATCGATACCTTGCTCCACTCATCGTTATAACCGATCCGGTCAAGCTCTACCCCATCTGCAAGCTGCATCGCAGGATCTCCGTCTGTCGATGGTGCTGTTCTGACATTTACATAATCAGTCGTCGTCACCTTGTCATTTACGATCGTGAATCCTTCTTCATCCACCTGTGCTTCCGTCGTCGCTTCTGTTGTATCCTCTGTGGATGCTACATCTTCAGAAGCTTCTGTTGAACTCTCGGTGGTCGTCTTTTTTCCTGCATCCTTTTTCCCACAGGCTGCAAGTACAAATGCTGAAAGAATGATCATCATACATATAAGTATTGTTCTGTAAACCTTCTTCATAAGTAACCTCCGTCTATATTTCTATATACCTAATGTCTATTATCGCATAAATATGGCTCTATTTCAACCAAAAAGCGATAAGCAGCCGTTTCATTGACTCATAGTCTGACAAATGTGCCATTTCACATGCTGAATGCATAGCGAGTACCGGCATTCCCATATCGACTGCCTTTACCGGAAGATAGGATGAAACGATCGGACCCAGCGTGGTTCCACCCGGCATTCCTGTCTTATTGACCGTACGCTGAAACGGAATTCCTTCATCCTCACAGAGCACCTGAATCACTGCAGCAGCCTCGCTGTCTGTCACATATCGTTGAGACGCGCTGCTCTTTAAGACAACCCCATTTCCAAGCAGTACCCGGTTGACCGGATCGGATTTCTCCTGATAATTCGGATGTGTTCCATGTGCCACATCAAGAGAGATCAAAAATATCTCCGGAAGCAGCTCCTGTATGGTACGGCTCTCTCCGCTGTCTTTTAAGATACGTTCCGTTATCATCCGAAGCAGTCCGGAATCTGCTCCCTGTTTGGACAAACTTCCGATCTCCTCGTTATCGAAGAATACTCCGATGTCGAGATTCATATCTGATCCATCTGCTTCCGATATTTTTTCATCTGCCAATGCAGCTTCTGTTCCCTTACCTTTTTCTTCTTTCCACTTGTTTCCGGTTCGCACCAAAGATTCCAAAATCGCACTAACGGAAGATACATTATCAATTCTCGGTGATGTAAATACGCCACTGTCTCCGATCATTTGGCAGGAATCGCAATTGTATAAATACAGATCATAGTCTAATATGTCCGCCTTATCGATCTGAAGCTTTTCTGCAACCTCATCTAAAAAGCTATGCGGTTCATCCTTCTTCCAAAGCCCAAATACCGGGATCAATTCTTTCTGCGGATCTAATTTTGTCTCTGCGTCTCCACGTTTCAGATGCGGCGCAAGACTCGGTATGATCGCAACCGGCTTCTCGGAATCATATAATCGTACCTCCGGATGAAATGCATCGCTGCCTTTTACCACTACCTTGCCGGCAATCCCAACGGGCGGTCAAACCATGTCTTCATTAACAGTCCGCCATACGTCTCTATATTCAACATATGATAACCGCCTTTTTCCATATCGGCTGACGGCTTTAACTTCAGCATTGGAAAATCCGTATGACTGGTTGCTATCCGGATATGCTGCAGCTGCTTCGGCAGATGAAATGCGATCATAACAGAACTGTATGGTCTGACATAATAATCTGCTCCTGCCTGAAGCTGCCATTTGAACTTTAACTTAAGCTCGGAAAATCCGTGTTCTTTCAGATATTCCTCTACGTGCTTTACAACATGGAATTGGGTAATTCCTTTTTCTAACATATATTTTAACAAGCCTGTCTGTTCCGGCTTTTCTGATATGAGATCAACTTCTGTTTTTCTTTCTTCCATATGCTCTGTTCTCCTGTCTTTTTACTTTGTTTTCTATTGTACACCTTTTTAGTTTTTCTTGCTATTTTGATTTTATGTGTATATAATGTTGTTACACGCTTTAACGCGTTAAACCCCAAAAAAGGAGAAACAGCTATGAATGCATTTAAAATTGGTTTTATCGGTCTTGGTCTGATCGGTGGATCGGTGGCAAAATCTATTCACCGTATTTTCCCAAACTATACGATCATCGGCTATGATGTCAACACTGCAACCTTAAAAGAAGCGCAGGAGGATGGTACCTTAGATCATTATACAACAAATATCAGCGACATCGCGAACTGTGATTATATCTTTCTGTGTGCGCCGGTTCATTATAATATAGAATATCTGAAAACTTTAAAACCACTGATCTCTGATTCCTGTATCCTGTCTGATGTCGGCAGTGTCAAATCCGACATCTACGATGCTGTAAAGGAACTGGGACTTGGTTCTCATTTTATCGGCGGTCATCCAATGGTCGGATCCGAGCGCTCCGGCTACGATGCAGCAACCGACCGTCTGATCGAGAATGCTTATTATTTCATCACCCCATCTCCGGACGCTCCGGCAGACCGCGTGGAGGAATTCATAACATTTATCGGTGACCTGGGTGCTATCCCGATCCGATATTCCCCGGATGAACACGATAAGATCACTTCCTATATCAGTCATGTACCGCATGTGATCGCCGCATCTCTGGTCAATCGGTACGGCATGCCGATTCCCCGGACGGAATCTTTAAATCTCTGGCAGCCGGAGGTTTTAAAGATATCACACGAATCGCATCCTCAAACCCGGTAGTCTGGGAGCACATTCTACTCAGCAATCCGAAAAACATCGTGAATGGATTGAAGGAATATATTGAGCTTCTAAATAAAATGATTTATGATATTGAAAGAAATGACGCAAAAGACATCAATGCTTTCTTTGAGTCATCCAGAGAATATCGGGATTCAATCCCGAACAATACAAGCGGTGTTATCCGTATGCAGTATGAACTCTTTGTCGATATCCCGGATGAACCGGGCGCTCTGGCAAAGGTTACGGTACTGCTCGCTGATGCAGGCATCAATCTGAAGAACTTCGGTATCTCCCATAATCGTGAAGACGAGGAAGGTGTTCTACGTTTATCCTTCTACGATACGGATGCATGCCGGAAAGCATTTGAGCTTCTTGCTGATGCCGGATACCGCTTATATAACAGATAAGACAACATAAAAAGGAAATGGACGATATCGCGTCCAGACAGGTAATACATTATGATATTTTCCAGAAGAACAGGATTAAAAGGAACCCTTACGATCCCCGGAGATAAATCCATCTCCCACCGTTCGATCATGCTTGGATCACTGGCAGATGGTATAACCGAAGTACATGGATTCTTAAACGGTGCAGACTGCATTTCTTCTATGAACTGTTTCCGCGAAATGGGTGTAACGATCGACCACAATGGGGATACCGTTATCATTCACGGTAAAGGGCTTCATGGTTTGCAGGCTCCGAAAGAAACACTCGATGTCGGTAACAGCGGAACAACTACCAGACTGATGTCCGGAATTCTTGCGGCACAGAATTTCAAGAGCCGCGTGATCGGTGATGCATCGATCTGCCGCCGCCCAATGAAACGGATCATGACCCCGCTCTCTCTGATGGGCGCTGATATCGTCAGTGAAAATGGAAATGACTGTGCGCCGCTTCTGATCACCGGAAAGCCATTACATGGCATCCACTACGATTCACCGGTTGCTTCGGCACAAGTCAAATCTTGTATTCTTCTTGCCGGTCTGTATGCCGACGGCGAAACCAGTGTAACCGAACCATATGTATCCAGAAATCATACGGAGCTGATGTTTGATGCTTTCGGTGTCGATATCAAGACCTCCGGCACAACCGCAATTGTAAAACCTGCGGATAAATTATAGGTCAGAAGATCATGATCCCGGGAGACATCTCCTCGCGGCTTACTTTATCGCAGCCGGACTTATCACACCGGATTCCTGTATCACGATCAAGAATGTGGGTATCAACAATACCCGTGATGGAATATTAGACGTTGTAAAAATGATGGGCGGTACGATCACCTACGACCGACTGGATCAGCCGGGTGAACCTGCTGCAGACATCACAGTACAGACCTCAGATTTAAAAGGTTGTGTGATCGAAGGCTCTCTGATTCCGAAGCTGATCGACGAGATTCCGATCATCGCCATTATGGCATGCTTCGCAAAAGGCCAGACGATCATCACGGATGCCCAGGAACTGAAGGTGAAGGAATCAAACCGGATCGATGTTATGGTGAAGAACCTTTCCGCTATGGGCGCAGATATTAGTGCTACCGATGATGGCATGATCATCCATGGCGGCAAGCCGCTTCACGGCGCTGTCATCGACAGCCATCTCGATCACCGGATCGCCATGAGCTTTGCCATTGCCGGACTTAACGCCGACGGCGACACAGAGATTCTTGGCAGCGACTGCGTAAACATCTC
>ERZ791624.758-NODE-758-length-19793-cov-5.374303_pt1 | contig 19793 bp, 16 predicted proteins | sample MGYA00510058_ERZ791624 | MGnify/ENA primary metagenome ERZ791624 (study PRJEB30046, sample SAMN00715158) | human gut metagenome | study: EMG produced TPA metagenomics assembly of the A metagenome-wide association study of gut microbiota in type 2... | reverse complement strand
CCCACATATTGTAATAGGTCTACCCACAACTACGGACTAGGTCGACCCACACTCATGTAACAGCCCAACCCCAAAATTTGGACCAATGCCTTTTCTGTCTACTATTCCCTTGTTACCTTAAGCAATTAGGTGTCGTATAAAATCAAAATTTATTACAATTGGATTTCAAATCTATAATTGTAATGACGTACACCACCCATTTCCAATTTATATTTCTCATCGCCACGTGACAAATCAAGAACTCTTATAGAATTATGCGCTTGCAAATACTTTATACTTTCACCAATCATCAATTTTCCCGGTGCATAGGATGCAAATTTGCTATCTATCGCCAAATAAGGAAAAACTATTTCATTATAATTGGTTGCAAACCCTGTCATAAAAGCTACCAATTTATTATTTAAAAAGAAGCAAAACGTATAATGCGAAGCTAAGTTTTCCATAGCCCACATCAAACCTGAAAAATAGCGATGTTTAATATAAGGAATAAAATCCATACGGCGATTTTTTCGTTCCGACTCACGTTTTGTATATATCTTCATAGCCTCAGACAATAACGCTTTATCCGTAAACGGTCCTTGGATAACCTTAAGACTCATATCAAGTTCACTACTGCGAACTTTTTTGTATGCTCTATGCAAATTGTTACTAGCATGGCTGTTAAAACCCTTTTCATATTCTTCATAGTCATCCGGAAAAGGAATTTTTACACACACACGCTCTTCCTCAGCCTTTACTGGAAAAGCAGCATCTGTTCCAGCATCAGCCATACTTTGCAAAAAGCTAAAAAGCTTAGAGCGTTCGTTAATCATACGTAATTCCAACGTTTTGCCGGGAAACATGCTCTTCAATTCGGAAAAAGCATTCTCAAATTGCTTTGTCGTAATTGCTTCATCATATAACAAATCCAGATGGCCTGCACCACTTATATTTTCGCCAAAAAGACGTAGCTTATTTTTCTTCAAATATAACGGAAACAACACCAAAGGTTTTTTCTCTTCTTCGTATACTAAAAAAAAGTTCTTTTGAAACATAGAAGATGGCTTTACTCTCATATACTTGTATATTTGCTCATTATATTCCCATGAAGAATACGGAAATAAGTAGGGATTATCCGCATACAATTTTTGCCAAATTTGCTTCAAAGCAGGACTACCCCACTTATACATTGTCAACATATCTTATTCACTCCTAAAATTGAGGTGCACCAAGCCAGTTAATTGATGATATAACGCTTTTCTAAATCCATTATAAGCATTAAATGCACCATACTACTTTCAAACTGCTTATATTATAACATTAAGCAGGCTTTGAGTAAATCAGCACACATCAATTTCTCTTTTATATTGAATTTCTAACAAAATAGCTAGGTATTCCAGCTATTAAAACCATATAATACAAACATTTTGGGCGTTAGAAATTTATCATACAAATTTATACAAAAGCCCCTTGCTTATCTGTTTCCGTACATCTTCTCATAATAATTCTGATACTCACCATTAATAATATCCTTCCACCACTTTTGGTTCTCAAGATACCATTTAATGGTCTTTTTAATGCCATCAGCGAACTTCGTCTCCGGCAGCCAGCCAAGCTCATTATGAATCTTAGTCGGATCAATCGCATAACGCATATCATGACCTTTGCGGTCAGTTACATGCGTAATCAGGCTCTCAGATTTTCCTAATTCTTTGCAAATCAGCTTTACGATATCAATATTGCGCATCTCGTTATGACCGCCGATATTATATACCTCGCCTACTCTGCCCTTATGAATAATCAAATCAATCGCCTTGCAATGATCCTCAACATACAGCCAGTCGCGTACATTCAGTCCTTCTCCATATACAGGCAACGGTTTATCTGCCAAAGCGTTTACTATTATCAGCGGTATCAGCTTTTCCGGAAACTGATAGGGACCATAGTTATTGCTGCAACGCGAAATCGAAACCGGCAAGCCATAGGTTCTGTGATAAGCCATGACGAGCAAATCCGCACTTGCCTTTGTGCTGCTGTAAGGCGAGCTCGGCCGAATTAAGGCTTTTTCGGTAAAAGGCTTAGCATCTGCAGAAAGCGTTAAATCTCCATACACCTCATCCGTAGATATCTGATGATAACGCCTGATGCCGTATTTACGGCAGGTATCCATCAAAGTTGCTGCACCAATAATGTTCGTCTGCAAGAAAATTTCCGGATTTTCAATGCTACGGTCTACATGTGATTCTGCAGCAAAGTTCACCACAATATCAGGTTTTTCTTCCTCAAAAAGCTTGTCTACAGCTTCTCTGTCGCAGATATCTGCCTGCACAAAGCGGAAGTTCAATTTGTCCATCACAGGTTCTAACGTAGAAAGATTACCTGCATAGGTCAGCTTGTCAAGGCAAATAATGCGGTATGCAGGATGCTTTGCCAGCATATAAAATATAAAGTTGCTTCCGATAAATCCGGCGCCGCCGGTTACGATAATATTAATAAGAACGCCTCCATGGAGAAAAGATAATTTATAGCAACCCCATCTAGCAGTATAAACAACTGTGCTTTCTGTTTTTAAACAACACTAAGCTTAATCTTCATTGATTTAATGATTTTAGAGTTTTCCTTGTGCTACCTGCTCAATCAACTTTTCCCACATATCCCAAATTTTGTCAGGAGCATATTGTTTCATATCTTCTTTTGCAGCTTGTCCCATTTTCTCACGCAATTCTTCATCACTCATAAGCTTTTCTAAAGCTTGCGCAAATGCATCTACTCCATTTTCACATAAAAAACCATTTTCCCCATCCTTGATAAGTTCATTAACAGCTGGACAACTTTTGCAACCAACAGCAGGCAATCCTGCGCTCATTGCTTCAGTTAAAGCTAAACCAAAACCTTCATAAGCGCTTGGAAAAGCAAATATTGCAGCCTTATTATATACATCTAATACATTATCCGTTGCCCCTCTAAAAAACGCTTGTTCTGATAGCTTGTAATGAGATATCATATTTCTGACATTTTTATAATATTTTTTGTCATAATCTATATCTCCCCAAAATTCAAGTTTCCAATCAGGATATTTTGTTTTGATTTTATTAAACGCCTCTATTAATAAGATTTGCCTCTTTGTCTGACCATCAATTCTAGCCACGTTAACTATACATTTTTCTTTATGACAATCCGAATTACTATATTGAGGAACAATATTAGGTATAACTACAATTTTATTATCAATATATTTTCGGGTAATATTTACATAAGAAGGAAGTAGAACTTGAATAACCGAACATTTTTCCAATGCTATTTTCGTTAAAAAACTCATATCCTTCAATATGGTTTCCGGATACACATGAAACATAGTTATAATAGGTATTTTAACTTTTAATTTATGTATTAAAATACGTGTTGCCGAAGGATTGTAGGAAATAATAACATCAAAATCTTTTTCATTAACAAACGGAGCTAAGCGTTTTGACCTAATGTCATCATATATTTCTTCACTATATAATTCCTTTTCATTTTTACTGTAAAAAGAGGCTCTTATTTTCTGCCACCAATTTTTTCCTAATTTGCAACCTTGACCAGAATTTATAAATTTAACATTTTCGTTAACAGCGTAAAAAGGTTTACCTTTATTCTTATCAAAAGCTATTGCAGTTACACTATGACCACGCTCAGACAGCATATTAGCCATTTCACAAAACACCTTTTCTGCCCCACCTGCTGAATTGATCATTTTCCATAGATTTACCATTAATATTCTCATAAGATATTCCCTTCTTAATTAAAATCAGTTTATGATTTTATAAATTAAGCATCATGCTATCATTGCAAACCACAAAATCTAAAAGAGAAATTAATATAGATAATTCTCCCTATATTAATGTTTCTCGTTTAAAATCTTTTCCATCAGCTTTTCCCACGTATCCCAAACCCTATCAGGAGCATATTGTTTCATATCTTCTTTTGCAGCTTTTCCCATCTTTTTACGCAATTTCTCATCACTCATAAGCTTTTCTAAAGCTTGCGCAAATGCATCTACACCTTCTTCACACAAAAAACCATTCTCGCCATCCTTGATAAGTTCATTAACAGCAGGACAATTTTGGTAACCTATTGCAGGCAATTCTACGCTCATTGCTTCAGTTAAGGCTAAACCAAAACCTTCATAAGCGCTTGGAAAAGCAAATATTTTAGCTGTTTCCAGTTTTTTTAAGACGTTATCGCACGTTCCGCAAAATAATATCTGCTTGTTTGTTTTGGTATCAATCAATAACTTTCTGCACTTGTTATAATACTTGTCATCATATCCGGTTTCGCCCCATATCTCAACTCTCCAATCAGGATACTTATCTTTAATCTTAGCAAAAGCTTCTATTAGCAAGTGTTGCCTTTTCTGCACACCATCAATGCGTGCTACATTGATAATAACATTTTCTCTGCTATTGTCTTTGCATAACTGATATTGCGGAACAATATTAGGAATACAAACTACATTTTTATGCTTAAGATATTTTTTTGTAATATTTATAAAAGAAGGCAATAACACTTGAATGCAAGCACATTTTTCCAATGCTTCTTTAGTAGCATTAGTTGCACTACTTAATATTGTATCTGGATCATAATGAAACATAGTAATAACAGGCATATTTACTTGTAAGTTTTTGACAAGTATGCGTGTAGCCTCTGCGTTATAAGAAACAATAATGTCCGGTTGAAATGAATCGATAACCGGCTTTAACCTATTTGCCTTAACATAGTCAAAAGCCTTTTCTTCATACTCGTGTCTTTTTTCCCAAGAACCACAAATTGCTCTTCTAATTCGAAAAGCTAAATTTCTCTTTTCTTCATAGCCAATACCTACATTAACAAAATTAACATTGTCATTGACATTAAATCCAGGTTTTCCTACAGTATTGTCTAATCCTACTACAGTAATATCATATCCCCTATCTGCAAGAGCATTAGCCATCGAGAAAAATACTTTCTCAGTTCCACCTTTAGAATTAATTACTCTCCATAAATCAAGCAGTAATACTTTCACAACAAACACTCCCACATATTTATTTTTACCACATACCAGTAAAGTGATGAATACAATGCGTATTTTCTGTAGTCAGCCATTTATCTTTATCCAAATGAGGAGAAAAGAAATCCCTAGGGTAAATATGTAAGCCACAAGGCAATATCTTATCTGTTCCATCTAACTTTACACCATAATGCATTCTGGTAATTTTACTTACAACCTTAGTATTAGCTATTTCCGTATAGTCATCATCACAATGAACGCAGCTATACCACAACAGCATTTCTGCTACCCATGGATGATATTTTTTAAACCCTATGGCAGCCATAGCTATTAAATTTAATGACTCATACGATGTAAAACCATCTTCTGTCAAAAAATCATCAAAATCCTTTAAAAGCTCTATATCAGTGTCTAAATAAATGCCACCTTCATAGTACAAGGCATGCAATCTGGCAACATCAGCTATAAACGCCCATTTTTTATTTTTCAGAGCTCCCTGCGCAAACGGATATTTTTCAAACGGGAAATTGTCTTCATTCCAGCATTTTAATTCATATTCCGGCGCAGCCAATTTCCAAGTATCAACATAACGCTTAACATCCTCCGGCATCGGCTTTCCACCAAACCAGCAATAATGAATGACTTTGGGTATCCGCTCTTGGGAATTCAATACTTCTTTATAAGGATTGAAGTACCTTCTGACTATTGAATGCTTTATCAAATCCTTATGAAACTTTATTTTTTGTCTAAGCTCATTTAGGTGATGTCTCCAGCCTATATATTTTCTTTTGTTATTTATATGAAGTTTTAATATTTCTTCAAGTTTTTCCTTTTGTAAAAAATGCAGATTATACATTTGGGGAATATTAGCCAAATTACCTGAATCCTCTAATAATCCAATATGTATATTTCTAAATCTATCAATATATTTAACTTGTTCTATAAAAGAAGTTATATTTATCCCCTGCAAATTCGGCAATACAAATATCACATGCTTATCAGTAAGCTGAAGATAAGATTTTTTTATTGCCTCCAATAATTGCCAATTATCGATAGGCACAATAAATGCTTTCGTTTCAGTTTCTATAACTAATTTATATAATAAATCACAAACTTTTACGAATGCTTTTATGCCATATTTGTCGGATATGCTTTGTTTTATTGCACGAACAATTTGTTGAACATCATTTTCGACACCAAGCTCATAATCATCTAATAACACAAGGCTGTCATTCGTCTTGTTTAGATATTGTTCTAAAGTAAAAAAATGCTCTGGTGTATTTTTATATAAATTAATAAGTCCGATTTCCATTCTTATCACCTACATATTAAAACATTAATCTATTGAACCTTTCTAGGCTCTTTATCATCGACCAATCTCATTTTTCCTAACTCCGTCGTCAAATCCTCCCTTTTATACTTATACGAACTGTTCAACAGGCTTTCATTCTCATTGTAACGATTCGATTTAATCTGCAGCAAATTGCAAACAACCTCATACGTCAAATCATTCGTAAAGTAAGCATTTCTATGTTCCTTAAATACAGCAACACTGTCACCAAAAAGCTGCTTGTATTCATCAGATACATAAATGAACATGGGAATCTGCAATGCTTTAAAGCCAGCAGCGTCAGGATTACGCTTACGATAGGGATCAGCACCATGGTCGCTAAAATACAGCATAGCCTGTAAATTCAAATTTGCATTAGCATACTTATAAACTTCACTCAAAACATAATCTGTATAAGCAATGCTGTCATCATAGTTTAAAACCATATCAAATTGACCAGGTTGGCTGAATTTGGCAAAGCTTTGCGGATAACGGTTAATGCAATCCTCATGACTGCCCATAAAATGCAACACAACAAAGTTATTCTTCGTCGGATCAACCTTTTTTAAGCAATTAAGCAAATCACCATCATATTGATACTTGCCCTTTAAGCTTTTATCCTCGCTAAGCCATTTCGCATGGTCCGCAGTTTTAGCCACCATAGTAATAGGAGTATCTGCATCACTGATATAGCCTTGGTTGCTGAACCAATGGGTTTCATAGCCGGCTTTCTTAGCAATATCAATTACGGTAACACTTTGATTGAATTCTTTATCATTATACTGATTTTTCTCCGTCAGAGCACGCTCTAACGCAGGCACTGTCTGGCACCTGCTCGTATAAGCATGGTTGAAGAGAATAAAATTATCATTGCCACGCATAGATTTCAGCCAAGGAGAATTATCATTTTTTACATCACTATATGCACTCATATAATAGGCAGAAGCAGATTCACCAATAACCATAATCACCGTGGAAGGTTTGGAGAACACAGGCTTAGAGGGCGATACAGTCAAATCTGCAAAATTTTGCTCATGATAAGCTTTAAAGCGGTTAGCACCTTCAAAATACTCTTTAGCAAATACATATGTCTGCATTACACCGGTATTAAAAAACATCTTACTACCATAAACAACGGTAGCTAAGCATATAAGCATTGCTGCAACAATATACTTCCTGCTTAGTTTTACAGTACTATTATTATGGAATTTGTTTAAATGCACAAAGCAAAGTAACATTAAAACTAAAGCTACCACTGATGCCGTAATTCCAAAATATCCCAGATTAAGCAGTAAATATTCCTTGGCTTCTTCAGGATTAGTCTGCAATAAAGCAATAGAAGCAGCTTCCGTAATAGGATACTGATAATTTGCAAAGTAAACTAGCTGCAGGCATGGTATTAAAGCTGCAATTGTATCTGCCAAGCCAAAGCCAAAGGTTATTATCCTGCTATCTTGCCATTTAATTAAAAGCAGGCGCAAGCATACAATAAAAGCGAAGAAATACGCACCGAACGATTCATCATAATGCTTATCGATAAAGGTTAACGTACTATGATAAGTCAGCCAATAGCAGATAGGATAGACAAGAACCCATGCTACGCCAACTATTGCATGAGGCAGTAATTGCTTTAATTTCAATCCTGCATGCTTCCACATCGAAACAGCTATAGCTACCGCTAAAGCACAAGGAAGATAGCGACGCATTTGTAAAAATAACGTAGTCGGACGAATGCCAACGGAAGTAAAATAATAAACGCCCACTAGTAAAATGTAAGTTACAGCCAAACTAATAAAAAATGGTTTAGATTTAGATAAAAAGCTCATATTTGTGATTTGGCACCCTTCACAACATTAAAAATGACTGATAAAGTCAGCTATATGTATTCTAAACATCTGTCTGCCAAGTGATTTTCCCTGCATGTTTTTTCCCGGCTGAGGCATATCTACATCAGCAAAGGCAGTGTTTTTGAGATATTTGTAATACTTATCATTAAAGCCCAGCTTTAAGATAAATTCCCAAGGCTTATATCGTCCCGCATAATGTAAAATAGCAATATTGTTTCTTGCTTCAATAGCTGCTGCTCTAAGGTTATTGTTAAACAAAACCTTAGGTAATAAATCAAAAATCGGCGGAATTACATTCCACGATAACGGCAATTCCTTCCAGTTATGCATAAAAAGCTTGTTTAAAGCATCCTGATCATGGTGCGGGAAATTGCCTGTTGCAGCAAGCTCAATCACTTTAGCGGAATAATCATTGGCACGCCACTGCTGTAAATCCATTATGACAACTCCGGAATTAAAGTACTTTTTGTCTAAGGGCAAGCCAATAACCTCATGCTTCTGCTGCATAAGTCGTTTGGAACCCATAATGCCATAATCCGGCACAGCAGCTATAGCTTTGCCTTGCATATCAATGTTCCATAAAACAGCTATATCCTGCAGGACCAGTAAATCTACATCCAGATAAATTACCTTTTGCACATCCTCATGCAATATATTGGCCATATCTAATCTGAAATATGCAGCCTTACTGATATGTCCGCTTGTATACAGCTTTTCAAAGCCCTTATATGCCGATAAATCACAAACTACCAGCTCTGCGTTCTTTCCGGCAATAGTCTTCTGTAAACCTGTAATTTTTTCAGCAGTAATACCATCACTCAATAAGAAAAAACGTACTTTATTTATTTCGTCAGTATTCTCTAAAATTGATTCCATGACTACAGCAACATGCTGCGCATAATTATTATCTGCTGCTAACGCAATATTTATCGTTTCCATAACGAATCTCCTCATGGTTTTTTATTTATTATACTATAAATAGCATTATTATGCTGACTTTTTCGCAATCACTAGGCCTCAACTTATTTGCATTACAGGCCTGACTATATTATAATAATTTTTAGATGAGTTTATAAACAGAAAGGAAGTACCCGAATACATGTCTATTTATATTATAGCAGGCATCTGTCTTTACATCGCTTCTTACGCGTTTTATGTTACATTTTCTCATGGCCTTGGCCACAAAGCAGAATACCTGCAGCTACGCAGATTTATTCCTTGCGCTATTTTAGCTGTGTTGCCTACTGCATGCGCAAACATTACTTTGTCCAGCCCATTAATAATTTCAAGCTTTATAGTAGGATTATCCTGGATAATTACCTATCCATTATTATACTTTAAAACAAACCATATCCGGTCAAATGATTTTGGTTATCATCTTGATATAGTATTTGGACTTTATGTTATAGGCTGGCTTACTAGTATAAAGGTTATAATTTTATATTTTAATTTTTTACCAACTGCTCTCCTAGCTATAGAATCAACAATTGAATTACTTCTTTTGTTGATACCATTAGCACAATGGGGTTATTACTATCTTTATGATACTTGCATTGATGATAATGGAATGATGATGATTCAAGAAACCAACTATAATGAAGTTATTGAATACTTTTCTTCTTTGCCAAAAATCTTTTTATATACATCATTTGCTTTTCTAGTATCAATCTGCAGTCTTTTAATATATACTAATATTAACTTTTTACATATAAAAAGTAATATTAGCATTAATAACCTCATTCCCATTTTTTTGACATTCATTTTCTTAACAGTTTACTTATGGAAGAAGAAAAAAGGCGTATTCATCCGTACCGGTATAGTAGAATTGTACTTGGATGTAAAGGAATACTTCGAAACAACAAAACTTTATCTCCACAACATGAATGAGCGTGTTGCTAATCTGACAGTTACTCCCTCAAAACCTCGTTTTTCCAAACCATCAACTATAATCCTAGTAATCGGCGAATCAGAAGCTCGCGATTATATGAGTGCATTCTGTGATTATCCTCTAAATACAACACCTTGGTTAAGAAACAAGAAAAATGATGATAATTTTATACTGTTCCCTCACGCCTACTCTACAATACCACACACTGTATCGGCATTAGAACGTGCATTAACTGAATTTAATCAATATAATGACAAACAGTTCTATACTTCCTGTTCTATAATTGATATCGCACATAAGGCTGGTTATAACACGTATTGGTATAGTAATCAAGGACATCTTGGTTGTGCAGATACTCCCGTAACATTAGTAGCAAATACATCAAATGTTGCCAAATGGACTAAGCAAAATTTAAATCAACTGCAATTTGACGAGTCATTATTAGAATACCTTCCAGAAATCGATCCTTCAACAAATAACTTTGTTGTCATTCACTTAAAAGGTAATCACTTCAACTACATAAATCGTTATCCTCAAAGCTTTGCTAAATTCAGCAAACCAGACAAATATGATTTGATCCCAAATTATTTGGACTCTGTTGCATATACAGATTATATTCTTCAACAAATCACCGGATACGCGCAAAAAAATTTAAATCTACAAGCACTTTTATATTTCTCAGATCATGGTGTAACACCTGACCAAAGACGTTCTCCAAACTTTAACGGCTTTGCTGCTGTTCGTATTCCAATGTTTTGTTATTTCTCTGAAGAATATAAGTCTTTATATCCACAAACATTCGAAACTTTAAAAAATCACTCCGATTATTATTGGACTAACGATTTGGCCTACGAGTTGATTTGTGGTATTTTAAACATTACTTCTAATCATTACGATGAAAGTAACAGCCTTGCTTCGCCAAAATATAAATTTACTAAAGAAACTCTTAAGACTGATCTTGGAAAACGATATTTAAAAGATGATCCCAATTGAATATAGCATTCTAGCCTATTTATTTTTTACTTTCTGCAGCTCATACAGCTTCAAATACTTCATCATAGTATAAATAAAATGCTGCAGACTGGAATATAAACCACTCCAACCATCTATAAAACCAAGCTGCAGTATATAAGCCCGCAAAAAGCCATAAGCCGAATGCGCAAAACATGCTGTAAGCGAAGTACGCTTTCCCTTGGCAAAATTATCCTCTGCCCAAATGGTAGTATAATGCCCTGCCTTATCCCACCATTGTTGCCAGGAATCATAGGTATAATGTTCGATATAACCTGCCATTTTTTCTTTCGGCAAATCGCATACCGGTCTTTCATGCACTTTATTTTCCCAATGCACCTTATTTACAGGGAAAAGGCGCAACACCTCATCCGGTTTAAAAATGCCATGCTTATAGGTAAATCCAAAGGCATGTATTTTACGCATAATGCTGTACTGCTTTTGTGCTTTTGTTGCCATTGCTTTTTCTACAGCACAGCAAAGATCATCATTCATTCTTTCATCTGCATCAAGATACAGCACCCATTCAGTTTTTACATGCTGCAACGCAAAATTGCGCTGCGCCGCAAAGTCATTATCCCAAGCACGATAAACAACCTTAGCGCCATTTTCTTCTGCTAATTGAACTGTTTTATCCGTACTGCCGGAATCAACAATCAGCACCTCTGCTGCCACTTTCTTGGCATTCTGCACAACAGCAGCTATATTTTTTTCTTCGTTTTTAGTTAAAACCACTACTGTAACTTTACTCATTTTTATTTTCCTCATATTAGATTTTTATCTAGAGACTAAGCATCCTACTAAACACTTACGATGCTAGGTATATTATACCATACTTTTCATTCACAAGTTTACTATGATTATAAAAACTCTATTTAGTAATTATCAAGAAACTGCATCCTAAAAAACGATTTCAAAAAATCACTTTTCATTTTTACCAATCAAATATTAAGAATTACTACAAGTGAAAAAGTTTCATCGGTCCACCCATTCGTCAAGAAAAATGTAATTTATTGCACTTTTTCCTACGAAAAAATGCAATTTTCGACATTTTTCCTAACGAATATCATACGCGTACATTATTCTACTATACAACTACATTTAAAGTATAAAATAAGGAGCAGCTTGCGCCGCTCCCTACCTATTCTTCATCTTCTTTTATCCTGCGCTGCAGCAAGATTAACCGCAGCGACAAAACAACAGCACTGCAGATTACACCGATATCCAGGCTCTGCCAATAAGCAAAGGCACCGTTATTAAACTTGTAATCCAAAAGCAGGCCCACCGGCAGGCAAATTGCCCAATAAGCCAGCATGCTGCACCAAAACGTAGCGTTAACGTCCTTGTAGCCACGCAAAATACCCTGAATCGGCGCCGCGACTGCGTCGCCTCCCTGCCACATAATAGCGTAGATAATAAACACCTTTACCAGCTCAATAACATGCGGATTCGTTGTATAAATGAGTGCGATATACTCGCGCGCCACCAGCTCCAGCGCCATATAAACCATAGCGATAAAAAGGCTCAGCTCCAAGCCCAGTGCCGTGTAATCACGCGCTCCCTGATAGTTTTTCGCACCATATTCAACGCCTACCACAATCGTCAGCGCCAGTGAGAAGCTCATGGGGAACATATAAATTAGCGAAGAGAAGTTAAGTGCCGCCTGATGCGCAGCAATCACCTCCGTGCCAAATTTGGCAATAAACAGCGCCACAACGCCAAAGATGCTCGTTTCCATAAAAATGGCCACGCCCATAGGCACGCCAATGCGCAGATATTCTGCCACCAGTTGCTTAACAGGGCGCACCAAGCCCAGCACATCGTACTGCTTGAACGGTTGCAGCTTCGACACCACCACCGCGAACATCACCAAAAGCAGCCAAAAGGTGATTCCCGTTGCTACGCCGGCGCCAATGCCGCCCAGGCGCGGCAAGCCCACTTGCCGAAAATCAGCACATAGTTCAGGAATGCGTTGACAGGCAGCGCCAAAAGATAAATCTTCATTGAAAGCTTAGTATAGCCAAGTGTATCAACAAGACTGCGCAGCGGTGTGATAAGAAAGAACGGCAATACGCCTATGCCAAGTCCTGCCATATACCACAGTGCGATGTGGTATACCTCCGGCGCCAGGCCCATGCCCTGCAAAAACGACGGTAGAAAGATAACACCGCCGACGATTATCAGCGCAGAAAAGGCTACAGCCAACAGCATTCCGTGGCGTACTACCGTAGAGATTTTTTCTTTTTCGCCTGCACCCAAAAGGTTGGCAATCAAAGGCATCGCCGCCAGCAAAATGCCTGCAAAGCAGGTCTGCACCGGCATCCAGATATTACCGCCGATAGCAGCGCCGGCCAAATCCGCATCGCCTGCCTGACCGGACATACTGGCATCAAAAAAGTTCATACCCATAATAGCAATCTGCGTGCCGATAATCGGCAGCATAACGCTCAGCAGACGCTTAACCTTGTCCTTATAATCCTTGTGTAAAATTTTTAGCATATCCTTACTCCCATTTTCCCTAATATAACAAAAGCCACAACAATTTTTCAGATTTAATTTTAACAATAAGCAGCCTGCTTGTCAAGCTCAGCCTTCTGCTTCTGCCAATTCGGAAAGATAAGCCCAACGATCCACCATCTCATCCAGCTTTTGCTGCACAGCCTCCTGCTGCTTCGTCAAATCTGCCAGACGGGTAAAGTCACTGCCGCATTGGTTGATTTCTGCGCCCAACATTTTCAGCTCTGCCTCACTGCGCGCAATCTCCTGGTCAAGACGCTCCAGCTCCAGGCGCTCGCCATAAGTCATTTTCTTCTTCGCAGGCTCTTCGGCAGGCTTCGCTGCAGCCACCGGCTTAGCCTTTGCAGGCTGCGCCTGCTGTGCGCTTTCCTCCTGCAGAGCTTCTGCATAATCGCTGTAGCCGCCAATATACGGCTTAATGCTGCCACCCTGCTCCAACGCGAAAATCTTTTGTGCAAAGCGGTCGAGGAAGTAACGGTCATGGGACACAGCGATAACCGCACCGGCGAAGCTGTCGAGATAATCCTCCAAAACAGAAAGCGTCGGGATATCCAGATCATTCGTCGGTTCGTCCAAAAGCAGTACGTTCGGTGCCGTCATCAGCACGCGCAGCAGATACAGGCGGCGTTTTTCACCGCCACTGAGCTTGGACACCGGCACCCATTGCAGCTCCGGCGGGAAGAGGAAGCGTTCCAGCATCTGTGCCGCACTGATGCGCTGACCGTCGGCCGTTTCAATGTAATTATTCGCTTCCTTGATATATTCCAGCACACGCATATTGCTGTCCGGAAACTCGCTGTGCTGTGCAAAATAACCAATCTTCACAGTCTGGCCAACGCGCATTTCGCCGCTCGTAGGCTGCAGCTTACCGGCGATGATATCCATCAGCGTTGATTTGCCTGCGCCGTTAGGACCGACGATACCGATGCGGTCATTACGCAGCAGGATATAGCTGAAATCCTTGATGTAATCCTTGCCGTCCCACACCATGCCGATATCTTCCAGCTCGATGATTGTTTTGCCAAGACGACTGCTGACGGAGGACATCTCTAAATTTGCTTCCGTCTTGACGTTCTTTACTTCCGCTTCAATCTGAGCAAAGCGCTCCACGCGGTCCTTCTTTTTAGTACGGCGTGCTTCCGCACCACGGCTGATCCATGCCAGCTCACGACGATAGATATTGCGCAGCTTTTGCGCAGCAGAGGCTTCCGCAATGCGGCGTTCCTCACGCTTTTGCAGGAAAAGGCTGTAGTTGCCGACATAAACATAGCCCTTGCCGCCGTCTATCTCCAAAGTGCGGTTAACAACACGGTCAAAGAAATAACGGTCATGGGTTACCATCAGCAAAGCGCCCTTGCGCGCCAACAGCTTTTGCTCCAGCCAGGCAACAGTAGCGTTATCCATATGGTTGGTAGGCTCGTCCAAAATCAGCAGGTCCGACGGACGCACCAGCACACCGGCCAAGGCCACACGCTTGCGCTGGCCGCCGCTCAGCTCGCCCATCTGCTGCTGCAGATTAGTAATGCCAAGCTGCGTTAACACTGCCTTCGCTTCGCTTTCCAGCTGCCAGGCATATTTATCATCCATCTGCTGCTGCAAATCAAGCAAATGCTTTTGCAGCTTTTTATTATCAGGCTCCGCTGCAGACTGCTCCACCGCAGTTTCGTAATCACGCAACAGCACCATCAGCGGCGAATCGCCTTTAAAAACCTGCTCCAGAACAGTTGCGTCTGCCTCAAACGGCGGGTCCTGCGGCAGATATTCCATAACTACGCCGCCGGGAATCGTCAGCTTGCCGTCACCGGCCTCGTGATTGGCAATCATGCGCAGCAAGGTACTTTTACCGGTGCCGTTGACACCGATAATACCATACTTGTCGCCCTCTTCTACGTTAAATGTAATATTTTCAAACAACAATCTGTCGCCATAGCTGTACGACAAATCCTCTGCACTTAAAATCATTTTACTTATCTCCCTGTAAAAAATTTACACTCTAAAATTATAACACGCCTGCGGATAAAAGTAAAAAGGACGAACCGCCAAGGCCCGTCCTTCGTATTGCTATTTTACCGTTACCTGTAAATTTTCGTTTTCCTCCGCTGCGTCCTGCAAAACCTGCAGCAGTTGCTCGCCATACCAGCCCAGCTTTTCATTATCCGCAACGTTGGCAGGTACAATGATCTGAGTAGGCTCGGCGATTTCTGTAAGGCAGTCATACAGCGCGTCTAAATTGGCACCGTAATGCGCAGGCAATGCCAGCGCGCTGCGCAGATATTTATGCAGCGCAGGCACGGAGGTCATGCGCTCAAGATCTAATGTAATTGTTCTCATAATAATCTCCTTATTTTCCGTAAAGCTTGCTGAAGGACTTGTAATGGTCACCGGTGTAGTAAATCAGGCCATCGTTGGAAAAGACTATGCGCTTCGCGTTACGATTACCCTTCACATAATCAATGTCGCATTCCTTCCAGTTACGGCCGTTTTTCTTCGGCAGCTTGCCTTCGTAATTGCCGTAGCGGTCGCCGCCGATGGATTTACCGGGTGCAACCTTGTCGAGGGTGCCTTTTGTCTGCCAGCCTAGCTTTTTGGCTTCATTTTTCGTGATATAGTTGTGCGGCAATCGCTTATATTCGTTGATGTAGGCAGCAACGTGCTCTTTATCGGTATAAGCAGCGCTTTCGCTGATTTTGATTTTGCCGCTGTTGGCCTTGACGTTGGCAGCAGTATTCTGGCCATTGTTGCTCTTGGTTGTATTAACAGTTGTTGTCTGGGTTGTCTGCTTATCATTGGTCTTGGGGCTGTTACTGCCGCAGCCGGCAATTACGCTGACGCTGAGCAGCATCGCCAGGAAGAACACTAAAAGTTTTTGCATAAGAATGCTCCTTTCTTAAAAACCACCATCATTATAAGCTCTTGCGATTACATACGAAGGCTCATAATATGCACTGGCATTATAATTATCAATCACTTCGCAAATAGGATTATTATATACCCGCCGCATGCCCTGAACGTAATCTTCATCAGGCTGCAATGTAGCAAGAATAAGACGCATATATACCTTGCCCATCGCAGTAGCCGCCGGAATCTGCTCGCATAAATTCTTATCAACCGCAGTGATATCAAAAGTACCCTGCTGCAGGTTATACTCTGTAATCCAATCAGCTTCAACCTGCATGGGATTAACGCTGTGCAGCACGTTAGCCACGCTGATTAAATGACGCAGCTCAGCCTCTCCTATGGTATTAACTACATAAGCGTTATGTTGCTTTAGCTTACGGGCCACACGCTCCACCATATAACACATAAAGTACAAATCATTTTTTGTTATTTCTTCGTCAGGAAAGTAAAGGTTTGTCATAATGCATAACTCCTTACAAACTGCAGCGTTGCCAGAGCACGCTCTGTACAATAAACAATCTGGTGAGTGGGATATTTGAATTTTACCAACACCCAAAAGGCTTCTTTGGTGATACTACCATCTACGTAGCTTTCAATATAATCCCAAATCGTATCATCCGCCATTGGCCCTTCCACAATATCATAATGGTGTTCAATGCCACGCCTGCAGGCAACAACAAATTTCAGCCATTCATCAGTCATAGTAGCAAATTTTAGGATATTCAGTGTGCTGTCAGGTTCATAGCTATAGATATTCACTACATGCTTATTACGCTTAGTCAACGCCCAACGCTGCGCTTGTTTTTCTAAATTGGTACAATAAAAGCCGTAGCCAAAATCTTTATAAAAGCCATTGGTCAATACTTGAGGATTTTTTACAATGACGTTGCTGCCATGGTAAAGGGTAAGCATAGAGCCCATTTTACATTCATCCTTTCACACTAGATTATAAAATAACTGCATTACTTAGTTTTAAGCAATGCAGTTACTATACTCATTATACTTATTCTTCATCAATAGCAGGTTTCAATTTTTTCTGCAATGCGCTATCAAAATCTTTCAAAATTCTACCGAATACATCTTTTGGCTTTGTATTATCAAACTCATCTCTGTTCATTCTAGATCTATCATCAATTCGCGACCAAACGGCTTTCCCAGTTTGTGTATCATAAACATCAAACCTAACATTCACCAAGACTGTAGGAAAATTGCCACCACTAACATAATTGGTTTGCTGGCTAGTTGTAGTTACAGTAACAGGACCGTTCGTTGTATAAATAGAATTCTGAGTGGTCACAGGAAAAGTATATGTATATCCATCCGCATACTGAGAGCCAACAGTATAGTTTTCAAGCTTTATATTAATTATAACATCAAAATTATCTTTAATATAACATTTCCTTTGTTCATTTGCGTCTATAGAAAATTCCGGTAAATCTTTTTTATTACTAAAAACGTAACCTTTTGAGGATAATTTTTTTACTAATTTATTGAAAAATTTTTCTTGATAAATTTCTTCTGTTTCTTTCTCAGAAATACCATTCTTTAATTTTTCATTAACTTCATAATCAACAAAAACGTTCTTTACCGAAGAAAAATTATATTTTTTATCAACCCATTCTTGTTGTTGAGCTATAGCTAAATTACAAACCAAAAATAATAATACTAATATGGAAAATACCTTTTTCATCGCTAATCCTCCAAACCTATATTATTTATTTCATTATACCATATTTTGCAAATTCTATACATGCAGATTAATTACTACTGTTAACTGTAATAATTTCACTCAACTCAATAATATCATCGAATGATTTTGCGGAACGTCTTAGATATTCATGACCACCATCTACTGCACAAGCGCCACAAGAACAAACTTTATAGTCATGAACAGAAAATGACTCTATTATATCGCCACATATTTTACACTTGATTGCATTTCTGATAATCATTACCTATCCCTCCCATCTGTTCTCATTATATCATATACAAAAAATCGGCGCACCATATCATGATACGCCGCCCCCAAAAGTTCACAAGTAATTCCTTGAAAAAAACTCTGCTTCATGTTATATTATAGATAAAGAAGACAACCGCCCACAAGGTGGGTTGCCGCTTGAATTTGGTTTGAAAAGCCGCCTTGTAGCTGCAAATTACAGAGGCGGTTTTTCTATGTCTAGACTATCTGCTGTACTGAAAGATAAAAGTCAGCAATGCCAGAATGAACATGCCAAAAGCCATCAGGTCTTTGAAATCATAGTTCCTCATAGACATCACCTCGATTCTCTTAGAGAATTTCGGCAATGCCACCCCGTAAACGGTTGTCTTAAAACATATTTTAACATATAAAACAAAAACATACAACGAACAAGCTGTGAAGTTTGCCGTTGTATGTTTTTTATTTATATCTTGTTTTTACCTTACATCTCTGCCATGAGTATAAACCGGCAGCAGCTTCGGCGACAGCTCGCCCTGCACACCTGCAGCCTTTTCTTCCTCAGCGTAGCGACGTACATGCTCCAGGCTCAGCTTGCCCAGCTTGACGCTCTTCGCTGCTTCGGCAGCCTTAGTACCGGCAATGCGGCCAAAGACGATGATATCCAGCAGGCTGTTGCCCATCAGACGGTTAGTACCGTGAATGCCGCCAACAGCTTCACCGGCAACAAACAGTCCCGGCAGTTTGGTTTCTGCATCCTTGTCAATCAGGATACCGCCATTTTGGTAATGCAGCGTCGGATAAATCAAAATCGGTTCCTTGCGCAGGTCAATGCCGAACTTAGCATACATACGCAACATACCCGGAATGCGTTTGGCAATAGTACCTTCGCCATGCAGCATTTCAATCAGCGGCGTATCGAGCCACAGCGCCACACCGTCGAGCGCCTTCACGCCCTTGCCGCGGGCAGTACACTCACGAATGATGGATGCAGCCGCCACATCACGAGTTTCCAGCGGATGCATAAAGATTTCGCCCTCGCTGTTTACCAGCTGCGCACCAATCGAGCGCACTTTTTCGGTAACCAGCGCGCCATAAATCTGCGCCGGATAAGCAACACCCGTCGGATGATATTGAATAGCATCCGCATAAATCAGCGGCGCACCGGCACGATAAGCCATAACAAGACCGTCGGCAGTAGCGCCGTAATGGTTAGAAGTCGGGAAGCCCTGATAATGCAAGCGTCCTGCACCACCGGTTGCCATGATTACGCATTTTGCGCGTACAACCTTGTACTCCTGCGCATCAAAATCCCACAGCACCGCACCGGCAGTTTTGCCCTCCTCCGCCCGGCGCGAGGG